>Ga0210407_10000491_pt1 | contig 44644 bp, 41 predicted proteins | sample IncBWC27MmetaG_FD_150860 | JGI IMG/M metagenome (GOLD analysis project Ga0210407, IMG submission 150860) | Forest soil microbial communities from Barre Woods Harvard Forest LTER site, Petersham, Massachusetts, United States - Inc-BW-C-27-M | ecosystem: Environmental > Terrestrial > Soil >...
CGCTTAATGGGCTGGCGCTGCTCGTTGGCGATTCTGCTCGGCCGGTACCGCGCCGTCACGGCGTTTTGCCCTGCGTGCCGGACCGGCTTCCTGCTCTGGTCAATGCCGGCCGCGCTTTCGTCGCCGTTGGTGCCGTCGAGCTCTTCTGGATCGTGACCGCATGGCCAAACGGCGCTGGGGGCATCATCTTTGTCGCGATCGGCGTCATCCTGTTCGCACCGAGGGCCGACCAGGCTTACGCGGCTGTCATGAGTTTCATGGCAGGCATCGGCCTCGCCGCCGCTTTCGCAGCGATCATCGCATTCGCGGTATTGCTGGGGTTGGAGAGCTTTGCTGCCTTCAGCTTCGCAATTGGCATTGTCCTCGTGACCGCTGACGCGGGGGTGGCTCAGCCGTGGCAGACGCCAGTGTTCACGGCTATTGCGGCGTTTTTTGCTTTCTTCTCGCTCCGACAAACCAGATGAGCTACGACACTCAGCAATTCTATAACGCGGCATTGGCGGCCGTCGCGGGAGTGGGCGCCGCTGCGCTGTCATTCGCTTGGTGCCGCGCCCCTGTCGCCGATGCTGCGGGCCCGCCGGCTCCTGGCTCTTAGGCTTGGGCATCTGCGGCGTCTGACGTCGGGCTCGATCCCACGGTCACCGGATGCTTGGGAGGGACGCGTCCATAGCCGCCTCTCCGTACTGCCGGACGCGGCCGAGCCGCTGCAGCGCTCACAGCTTGTGGCGGCGCTGTCAGTAGGTGCCGAGATCATCCGCCTTCGTCGCAGCTGTCGCCGGTTCGATCTTGGCTCCCCTCTCGACGCGGCGCTCGAGGCCATGGCGCGTGGGGACAGCGCGATGACGATCGCCCGCCTTGCCCCGTTCGACGAGGCACTCGCCGCTCGCCCGGGTGTCGCCGCTCTCCGGGCACGTAGTAGCATACTCGCAATGTCCGAAGCGCTCACCCAACACGCCGCTTACTTCGACGCAGGAGCGCCCCGTTGATGTTCACCAAGATCAACCTGTTCGGCGATCGAATGGACATCGGCGTATTATTGGGACACAGATTTGCGATAGTGTGGACAAATGAACATTGGTCTGTCATATAACCCAAACCAATAATTTTGTTACATCGTGATGACTGTTCCGGCGTTTTTATACAACCAGAGGGTCGCAAGGGGAAATTCAAACCCAGACACTACCGCTGGGTGGCCAGTGTTGCGACAGTTATTTGCCGGGATGCGCTCTCGCGGCTGGCGACCCAATTCGATCGCGACGGTCAGCCAATGGGGAGCATCAATCTTTAGGCGGCAACCCAGCCGAGATAGTCCGACGCCAGCGCGGCAACCGCGGCATCGTAAAGACGGCGTCCGGCTTCCGGCGTCGCCAAGGCAGGGTTGGACCCGATCCGGCCGTCGGGGAATTTCCGGCGATAGTCGGCGGCATCGGTAAAATCGCCCCAGGGCGCTACGGGCGGATCGAGCGGTGCGGATTTGATCGCATCGGGGAAGGCGAATTGCGTGACCGCGACCTCGCTCGGCGTCGCGTGGCTACCTTCGGATCCTCCGTACAGCTCCTTCGCCAATTGTTGCACCGCCTGGTTCTGCCACCAGTTTCTCAGCCGGCATTTGACCGGCGGGACGTTTGCCGTGGCGGCCAAGCTCCGGGCGGCGTAGATCTCCGAGAATGCCGCGGTCACCGTGGCAATATTCCCGCCGTGTCCATTGATGAAGTAGAAGCGCTCGAAGCCGTGTCGCGACAATGACTCGACAATGTCGCGGAGCACCGCGATCAGTGTACTCGGCCGCAGGGTCACCGAGCCGGCGAAGCCGAGATGGTGCTGGGCCATCCCGACCGCGACGGTCGGAGCGACGAGCGCTCCAGCGGCCTCACCGACGCCCCGAGCGATGACCTCGGCGCAGATCGCGTCGGTGCCGATCAGGCCGGTCGGACCGTGCTGCTCGGTCGAGCCGATGGGCAGGATGATGCCTCGGCGCGATTCGAGGTAGGCCTCGACCTCCACCCAAGTCTGCAACTGCAGTTGCATTGCCGCACCTACGCGACGGATTCGCGCCTCACGATTGATTCTTCATTGATAATAACACATTCAACGCTCTGCGGGTCCCCAACCTCGCAACTGTGTGGATTTACCCCCGAGAATAGCAGAACATTCTCGGCAAACTTATGAAGCTTGGTGCTCATTTCGGTGGTTTGACCATCCTATCGCTCGCCGGGTGCTCGATGCTTTCGAGCGCCGGGCCACCGACGGCGTCCGCGGTGGTCGCTCCGGCGCAGTCCGAGGATCAAATCCTCTTCGACGTGGTCCCGGTCGACCAGAGGGTCGTTTCGACGTTGCTCGCCCAGCCCAAGGAGAGTTTTCACGCGCGCTTCGAAAAAGACGCCGATCCGCCGGAGCTCAAGATTGCGATCGGGGATACGATCTCGGTCACGATCTGGGAAAGTGCGGCCGGGGGGCTGTTCGGCGAAGCGCCTGTACAGCCGTTTACGGGTTCGCGCCCGGCGACCGAGCCGCTTGCGCCGGAATCCCGACCGACAGCGCCCGGAACCGGGGTACCGGCACCCGAAACTCCGGGCGGGCCGAATTTGCCTTTCGATCAGTTTTTCGGCGCCCCCGGCACGCGCTCGGGAGCACCATCACCCGATCAGCGGCCGGGCGCCAGCAATCCCGCGACCGCGCCGTTTTCGGCTGAGACGGCGGCAGCGGCGGGCGGCCGGCAAGGCGCTACGATCCCCGACCAACTGGTAGCGGCCGATGGCGCGATCAGCGTTCCTTATGCGGGCCGAATTCGAGCCGCCGGAAGAACCTCGGCTGAAGTCCAGCAAACGATCGAAGCACTGCTTGCGGATAAGGCGCTCGGGCCGCAAGCGCTGGTGATCGTCAGGAAGAGCGCCGCGAATGCGGTCACGGTGGCGGGGGAAATGGTCGCTGGTGCCAGGATCCCGCTTTCACCCGGGGGCGACAGGCTGCTGCAGGTGATCGCCGCTGCGGGCGGCACCACCACCACACCCACCACGCTTACCGTTGCCGGCGGCACCACACCAATCCACGAAATCTTTGTCCGGCTGTCGCGCGAGGGTGTCACCGCGACGATACCCCTCGCACGGCTCGTTGCCGACCCGGTGGAGGACATCTACGCGCGGCCAGGCGACGTTCTCACCCTCGTCCGCGTGCCGCAAACCTTCAGCGTTTTCGGGGCGGCGGGCAGGAATGCCGCCATTACCTTCGACGCCGAGAAGCTCACGGTCAGCGAGGCGCTGGCGAAATCTCAGGGATTGCAAGACGATCTGGCGAACCCCAATGGTGTGTTCCTGTTCCGCTACGAGCCGATCGGGGTCGTCCGAGCGCTCGACCAGCCGATCGCGACACGCGCCCAGGACGGGGTCTCCCCTGTCGTCTATCGGTTCGATCTCGCCGATGCGAACACCTATTTTCTCGCGGATCGGTTTCCTGTGAAAGACAGGGACATCATCTTTGTCGCCGATGCGGGCGCCGCGCAGGTGCAGAAGTTGTTCACGCTGATATCGTCGGTGACCGGACCGATCATAACCGGCTTGCTGGTATGCAGCAGCGGCAATACTAAATGTTGAAACCCGCCGCAGGGTTAGCGTTCGAGCCCGCCGATCGTGTCGGCGTGAAACCGGATGACGTCCTCGGGACCAAGATAATTGATGTCGCCCGGGGTGGCGAGGCCGATCACTGCGGCAAAGGCACCAAGGCGGATAGCAAGATCGAGATCACCGTCGAGCAGGCCATGGATCAACCCCGCGACAAACGAGTCTCCGGCGCCGATGCGGTCGACAACCTCCACCGAGTAGCGCGGTGCATAACGGAATTCGCCGTGGGCAAGGAGAAGCGTGCCGGGCTCGGCCTCCGGCGGCCGCGTCAGGGCGACGAGCGGAACGCCATAGCGTGAGGCAATCGCCGCGGCGAGCTGTTCTCCAGCCTCGACAAAGCCCAGCACGCTTTGCGCGTCGCGCTCGGCGAGAACCAGGAGGTGGAGGTGCGGTGCGGCGAATTCGAGGAGTTCGCGTGCCTCGGGCGGCGTGGTCAGGGTCGCGCGATAGTTCAGATCGTAGGACACTGGCTTTCCCGACGCCGCGGCGAGTGCGGCCAGTTGCAGGATCAGCGCCCGGCAACTCGGGCCGAGCACCGGCGTGATGCCCGACAGGTGGAGCCAGGCACTCGACTGAACCAGCATCTCCCATGGCGCATCTTCGAAGCCGAGTTCCGAGGCTGCTGAATACTTGCGGTCATAAATGACGCGGCTGGTTCGCGGCTCGGGCCCGGGCTCATAGAACATCAAACCGAGGCGTGCATTGGCGATCCAGCGCACCCAGCTTGTGTCGACCCCGTGTCGCCGAGCCTCGCCGTCGACAATCCGGCCGAGCGGTCCTTCGGGCAGTCGCGACACCCAGGCGACACGGCGCCCGAGCCGGGCAAGCAGACAGCCGACATTGAGCTCGCTGCCGCCGACCCCGATCTCGAAGAGCCGCGCCTGGTCGAGACGCTGGTTGGCAGGGGGCGATAGGCGCATCAGCGTCTCGCCCAATGTCAGGAGGTCGTAGCGCCGCTCTGGCGGGGCGATCATCCGCGCGATCCGGGACGGCGCTGAAGGCTGCGGCACGTCGCTCCAGAGCATATCGTCATAGCGTCCCCTCCGCGGCCTGCGGCACACCCTGTCGCAGGACCCGGCGCCGCGCAACCGCTTCCTGAAGCTGCGGCGTGCTCCGGATCGTGCCGGCGCCACGTGCCCGAGCGGCCGGACGAGGCGGGCCGCCAGGGTCAGGCTGGCCTGGGCGAGGGTGCTGACCTCCTCCGTCGGAAAGACGTAATCGTCGCTGCTTGCGTCGTGAAATCTCAGTTGTTTGTCTACAAAAATTCGACCCGCAGGGCCGCAAAGATGCCGAACTAATAATCCACCATTGGCAAGATCTTTGGTTTCGGCGCTTGTTAAATTATTTTTACGTATTGTAAACTCCCCGGTTAGCGCCAATCTACAAGGTAAAGCGTCGGCTCTATTCCGTACATCTAGTGCCGACTGCCAGTTCTGAAAGACAAAACTATGGAACTGTTACTGATCATTGTCCTACTCTTCGTTCTGTTCGGGGGCGGGTTTGGCTTCTACCGTGGAGGCTATTACCGGCGAGGCGGACCCGTCGGGATCGGCGGCATACTCGGATCGGTCGCCGTCGTCCTCGTGATCGGGTGGCTGGTTCACGGGCACATCGGTGGCGTCTCTTTCTAAGCCTCGCCGGTCGTGGCGCCATCGGGCCGGAACGCATTGTGCGAGCTGGCGCTCACGATCGGGCCAACACCACACCATGCAGAATAGCTGCGTAATGACAGCTGGCTGCGACCACTACGAAGCTGTGCCATATTGCGTTGTGGAAAGGTAGCGCCCGCCAGAGGTGAAAGCCGGTCCCGATCGAATAGAGCGCGCCGCCAACTCCGATCAAAACCGCGGTCCGAACGTCGACCGAGCTGAGCATCGGTCGTATCCCCACCAGGATCAGCCAGCCTAGCGCCAGATAAGCAACGATCGAGACTCGCTCGATACGACGTGGGCAGATCAGCTTCATGACGGCTCCGGTGACAGCTCCAATCCAGACCGCGGCTGTCATTCCGATTGCCCAAACGCCGCCCAGTCGGCACGTCGTGAATGGGGTGTAGGTACCGGCGATCATCAAAAAGATCGCGGCATGATCAAATCGGCGAAGAAGCCGACGGCGGGGTGCGTTGGCGGCGAGGTTGTAGGCTGCCGAGCAGCCGAGCATCGTAAGAAGGCAAACGGAATAGATAAGGCTCGCAAGGAAGGTCGACCGGTCGGCAACATCTGCGGCGATGTCCAGCATAATGGCCGAGCCGACTACGCCCGCGAGGGTGCCCGTCAGGTGTATGAGGCGGTCTGCCGCGAGCTCGCCCGCTCGATATCGCATAGACCCAGTTGCAGCACTCACCGCATGCCAACCCTAATCGCGCATCCCGGCGCTCGCCAGACCTCCATCTGCGCCGGCCAGCCGCGCCTGCTCGATGCCGGCGGTGAGGTCCGCCCATTTAGACCCGCGCGTTTTCGAGGTTTTGACATCAATCCCTGATGTCTGACGTAGCAAAATTCTGTTGTGCAGGTTATCTCAAACCTACTTTCCTATATACTTGAAAGAAAAGTTGCAATCACCACTTAAAGTATTGCACGGTAGCCATTTTGGGACCGTGCATCAAAGACTGGCATCTGCCCGTTGGTAAGTTGCCGGTATCCATGTTGCTCACAGGAGGATATGGTCATGGATCGTTTCGATTTCTCTCCGCTATACCGTTCGACGATCGGCTTCGATCGCCTCACCCGCCTCGTCGATGCGGCGACCCGCGTTGACAGCACGGCCGTCGCCTACCCCCCTTACAACATCGAGAGGACCGGCGAAGACGCCTACCGGCTGACGATGGCCGTGGCCGGGTTCTCGCCAGGAGAGCTCGACATCACCGTTCAGGAGAACACTCTCCTGGTGATGGGCAAGGGACAGAAGGAGGACGAGAACGCTGGCGGCTACTTGCACCGCGGCATCGCCCGGCGCGCGTTTGAGCGGCGCTTTAGCCTTGCCGACCACATGAAGGTGGTGGGAGCCAGCCTCGACAATGGATTGCTTTATGTCGATGTGGTTCGCGAAGTGCCCGAGACAGCCAAGCCACGCACGATCAAGATCGGCACCACGCTCGAGACTGTGCAACCGCAGGTGACGGAGCAAAAGGCGGCCTAATCGGCGCGTCGAACGACACTGTCCGAACGTCAGAACGCCCCCGAATTTCGGGGGCGTTCTGTTTTCACGATCATTGATAAACGGACAGCACCTCTGCCCACCCTCGGTTTGGCGAGATCGAGTCGGCTGTTTGCTGACCTATATCTCGATCTGGCGCCCAATCTCCACGAAGTTGGGCGGCGGAAGATTGAATAAGTCGACGGCTCGCACCGAGTTGCGAAACAAGAAGGCGAAAAGCATCAAACGGCACCGCAATAGCCGTCCGCCAGTTTTGCCAGGGACGACAGCGTCGTGAGCGCCGAAGTAAACGGCGTCGTCGAGATCAACAGGGCAGCCAAGATCTTTTGCCGCTCGCAATGTGGACGGCAGATCGGGTATTTCGACGAAGCCGTAGTGGACGGTCAAGTGCCAGAAGCCTTCAAAGACGCGGACCAGCTCCAGGCGATCTGAGAGCCTGACGCGCGGAATCTCCTCGAACTTCACCGTGAGCGCGACCACAGTCTGCGGCAGCGCGCCGATTTGCGATACGTGCTGGATCATCAGCGGCGGGATCGCCTCCGCTATCCGGGTCAAAAAGACGGCGGTACCCGGCACGCGCGGGATCCGGTTCGCTTCAAGCCGGTCGAGGAATCGTTCGGGCGGCTCGGTCATGGTCGCATGCCTGCGTACCATGGCCCCGATACCCGAATGCCATGTGGTCATGACGATGAATACGATCGCGCCGAAGGTGAGCGGGATCCAGCCACCGTCGACGATTTTTAGTAGATTGGCAGCAAAGAAGGCGAAGTCGACGACGAGGAAGACGCCGCTCGCCAGCAACGCGGTCGGCGCCGACCAGCCCCAGCGGTCACGCATTACCTTGTAGAGCAGGGCCGTCGTTAGCAGCATCGTGGTCGAGACCGCGGTGCCGTACGCGCCGGCGAGGCGGCCTGAGCTGCCAAAACCGACCGTCAGAGCGATGGTGAACAGCATCATCGTCCAGTTCACAAAGGGCACGTAGATTTGGCCGTATTCCTCGTCCGAGGTCTGGCGGATGCGCAACCCGGGGAACCAGCCGAGCTGCATCGCCTGCCGCGTCAGCGAGAACGAGCCCGTAATGATTGCCTGGCTGGCGATGATGGTCGCGACGGTAGCGAGCAACACGAGCGGGAATATTGCCCAGTCCGGGGCGAGCTCGAAGAAGGGATTGCCGCCGGGGATCGGATGGTCGAGGAGGAACGCCGTCTGGCCGGCATAGTTGAGGAGGAGCGCCGGCAGCACGATTCCGTACCAGGTGGTCATGATCGGATTTCTGCCGATGTGCCCCATATCGGCGTAGAGCGCCTCGCCCCCGGTGATCGCCAGGAAGACGCCGCCGAGAACGGCAAAACCACCCCAACCGTTGTGCACCAGGAAGGCGATGGCATGTCGTGGGTCGACTGCGGCGAGCACCTGCGGATGGTGCACTATGCCGGCGGTACCGAGCACTGCGATCACACCGAACCACAGCAGCATCAACGGTCCGAACACCTTGCCGATGCGCGCCGTCCCGCGGCCCTGAACGGCAAAAAGGCAGAGCAGGATCGCAACTGCCACCGGCGTGACGTAGGGCTCGAGCGCATCGGTCGCAACATTGACGCCCTCGAGCGCGCTCAATACCGAAATTGCCGGTGTGATGATGCCGTCCCCGTATATCAGCGCCGCTCCGAACAAGCCCATGACGACAAGGGCGCGGGCACGGTCGAACCCGCTCGCGCCGGCGAGCGGCATCAGTGCCAAGATCCCGCCTTCACCGTGGTTGTCCGCGCGCATCACGAAGAGGCAGTACTTGATGGAGATCGTGATGACGAGCGCCCACAAGATCAGCGAGAGGACACCGATAGCGGCCTCAGGGGTAAACCGTCCGCCGATGGTTTGGGTGATCGCTTGCAGGGTGTAGAGCGGGCTCGTCCCGAGGTCGCCATAGACGATGCCGAGCGAGGCGAGGGCTGCCGCCGGCGTCGTGCGCCGAGCGGCGCGGGCGGGCACGGTACTCGCTTCAGCGCTGGCGGCGACCGACATCGAATTCGTGCTCCCTCGGCGACGGTCGCCGACGCCGGCTACCGCCTCTCGGCGGCTGAAGCGTCTTCTTCCAGGCCGGCCGCGTAATATTACGCTACGCTCTTCGACACCATCTCGTAGGTGTTTTTGCTGAGATCTGGGGTGGTGAGGACGCGCTCGAGCTCGCGCCGCATCAGCGCTTGCCGCGCCGGGTCGTGACGGCGCCAGCGGTTACGGTGCGGTTACGGTGACAGTTTGCGGGACCGTTCGACTTGCTCATTTTTGCGAAATTAGACAGAAACGCTTGGCAGAAATCCCGCAACCTGTCACCAGGACGCCAGGCACATATATAGGTTGACAAATGTTTTGTCAATATATAAAATACGATCATGACAACGATATTCGATGAGATACCGCAAACAGCGCCCGGTGGATGATGACGACCTTCGCTCTCCCTGCTGCCTCCCTCAGGAGCGCCTCTCGGCTCCCTGCTGGCCGGGTGTTGCTTTGGGTCTCTAAGTGTTTGGCTTACCTGGTATTATGGGCGAAAAGACCGGTGGTCTTCAGGGTGGAATCGATTTTTCTCCCTGCCAGCAGGGAGGCTACCGTGGGCCGCAGAGATGGCAGGTGCCATGGAGGCGGTGCTGGCGATGTCGACCCGCTACGCCAACTGGGCCAAGCTCTTCGACACCATCTCGAAGGTGTTCTTACTGAGATCGGGGATGGCGAGGATGCGCTCCAGCTGATGCCGCATCAGCGCCTGGCGCGCCGGGTCGTGCCGGCGCCAGGTGCCGAGCGGCTGGACAAGGCGAGCCGCCAACGTCGGATTGGCCGGGTCGAGGGTGATGACCTCATCGGCCAGAAAGGCATAGCCGGCGCCGCTCGCATCGTGAAAGCGCAATTGGTTGCCCTGGGTAAAGGCGCCGACCAGCGCGCGCACGCGGTTCGGGTTCTTGCGCTCGAAGGCTGGGTGGCGCGTCAGGTCGCGAACCCGACGGGGCGTAGCCGGCAGTGACGAGCGCGCCTGCAACGCGAACCACTTGTCGATCACCAGCTCGTCGTGCGACCAGGCGGCGAAGAACCGCGCGAGTGCTGCAGGGCGCTCGGGTCGATCGAGGTCGACGAGCACCGCCAGGGCCGCGAGCACATTGGTCATGTTGGCACCGGCGTCGAACTGTGCTTTAGCCAGCGCCGCACCCCTCTCGGGATCAGCTGCAGCAAGATAGGCGAGGCAGACGTTGCGCAAGGTTCGGCGGCCGATCGAGGTGCCGTCGATCTGGTGGGGGCCGGGATCGGCTAGCCCCACATACGCCCCTGCGAGCTCCATCGACAATGCGCGGCCGAGCGCCGCTCGGGTGCTCTCGCGGCTTACATGGATCGCGTCGACCTCAACGACGGCGAGCTGGTCGGCGAGAAACGCCTCGCTTGGCAAGCTCAGCGCCTCGGCCGCGAAGGCCGGATCCCGATCGGCCTCGGCGAGCGTGCACCGCATCGCCGTGACGAGATCGGGATCGAGCGGTTGCGCTGCTACGCCGCGGCGGAGGGCTTCAACCCCGTCCAGGAGAATACGAGTCGCAACCTGCTGACCCGCCTCCCATCGGGCGAACGGCTCTGGATCATTGATGGCCAGAAATTTCAGCCGATCGAGCGGCACATCCTTCAATTTGACGGGAGCAGAAAATCCGCGCAGCAGCGAGGGCACCGGCGGCTCGGGCACGTCGACGAAGCGAAAGGTCTCACGGGCGTCGCCCAGCGCGATGACGCGCGTCCCTTTCACGGTCTCGGACTCCTCTTCGAGCCGGGTGGGCAATTCGGCGCCGCTCCGCCCCAAGAGACCCATGGCAAGCGGGATCAGCATCGGCAACTTCTCCGCCTGACCTGGCGTCGGCGGCACCTTCTGGGCAACGCTGAGCTCGTAGCTTTTCGACTTCCTGTCCCAGCGGTCCTCGATCGTGATCTCGGGGGTGCCGGCCTGCTCGTACCAGCGCCGGAACCGGCGGAGATCGACGCCGCTCGCATCCTGCATCGCGGCGACAAAATCCTCGATCGTCACCGCGTGGTTGTCGTGCCGACCGATATAGAGCTCCATACCGCGGCGGAACCCGTCCCTCCCGACGAGGGTATGGATCATGCGCACCAGCTCGGCGCCCTTGTTGTAGACCGTCGGCGTGTAGAAATTATCGATCCGGATGTAGCTGTCCGGCCGCACCGGATGGGCGAGCGGGCCGTCATCCTCGGGAAACTGCATGGCGCGCAAAATGCGCACGTCGCCAATGCGCTTGACGGCGCGGCTGCCCTGGTCGGACGAGAACTCCTGGTCGCGGAAGACGGTCAGCCCTTCCTTCAGCGACAGCTGGAACCAGTCGCGGCAGGTCACCCGGTTGCCGGTCCAGTTATGGAAATATTCGTGAGCGATGACGCTCTCGATGTTCTGGTAATCGGTGTCGGTCGCAGTCTCCGGCTTGGCCAGCACGTACCGCGTGTTGAAGATGTTGAGCCCCTTGTTCTCCATCGCCCCCATGTTGAAGTCGCTGACTGCCACGATGTTGAAGACGTCGAGATCGTATTCGAGGCCGAACACCTCCTCGTCCCAAGCCATCGCCTTTTTCAGCGAGGCCATCGCATGACCGCACTTGTCCTCGTCGCCCCGGCGCACCCAGATGGCGAGCGCGACCTCCTTGCCTGAGCGCGTCGAGAAGCGGTCTTCGACGGCGACAAGATCCCCGGCGACCAGCGCGAAGAGGTAGGAGGGCTTGGGGTGCGGGTCGACCCATTTGGCCCAATGCCGCCTCGTGTCGACCTCGCCGCGCTCGACCGGGTTGCCGTTGGCGAGTAGCACCGGGAAGCGGCCCTTCTCGGCGATTATCGTCGTCGTGTAGCGCGCCATTACATCGGGCCGATCGATGAAATAGGTGATCCTGCGAAAGCCTTCGGGTTCGCATTGGGTGCAGAAATTGTCGCCCGACATGTATAGGCCCGAAAGCGCCGTATTGCTCTGCGGTGCGAGGCGGGTTTCGACATCGAGAGCGAAGGCGTCCGGCACCTCACCGAGGATCAACCCGCCCTCCGGCGGGAGTTGGTAGCGGTTGGCGCCGAGCGGCTCGCCATCGAGGGCTACAGCCACCAGATCGAGCGCCTCGCCATCCAGATGCAGGGCGGCGACAGGCACTGAAACCGCCGGGTTGCGACGAATGCCGAGACGTGATCTTACCCGCGTTTCGTCGGCAGCGAGCTCGAAGACGAGATCGACCGTGTCGATCAGAAAGGGGGGCGGCAGGTAATCGGCAAGCCGCACCGGCTGAGGCGGCGTGACATCGGGCGAGAGGTCGAGCATTGCCATGTCGGGATCCCTTACAGGAGCGCGCAGCCTATCCCTTTCGCCCCGGCCGGGGAAATCCCTCGACAAACTTGTGTGCAAGCGGATTGAGGGGTGACAGGATGGACCGGCTGGATGGGTGACAGTTGGTTCATTCAGCATCAGGGTTGTTGTGGTTGATGGGCCGGTAGGGTTGTGGGGATCGCGGCGGCGATCTCCATCAAATCCACAGGCTTGGTTGTACCGTGTATGCGATGAGGGCTGAGCCGGCTCCGCTGCGGATGGATGTATCCGAGCTCGACCTCGGCATAGCGCACCAGCCAGTCGCCGCTCTGGGTCTCGGCGACGCCGACCGGCTCGCCGATCAGCGCTTCGCCGACAAAGATCAACTCGCCCGCCCATTTGATCTGGCCGTTGCTGCGCACCCGGCGGACCGCGACATCGCCGCCGTAGCTCGGGTCGTCGAGCCGGTTGGGGTAGGGCCGCGGCGACGGCTCGTACAGCGATGCCGGCGTCTTCTGTCCCAGCGCCTCGTGCGGCCGCTTTCGGCCGGCGGCGTTGCCGTCGCTTCCTTGAGCGTACGATGGACCCGCTCGTGACGCCCATTCTGCTGCGGCTTGCCGGCGACGATCCGTTCGGGCGTGATGCCGAGCTTGATCCACCAGACCGCCAGCCGCGACAATCCACCGACCCCGGGCGAGGCGAAAGCCGGACCGTTGTCCGAACGGATCGCCCGCGGCAACCGATGCTCCTTGAAGGCCACCTCAAAGATCGGCCGCACGCTCGCCTCATCCGGGCGGGCCACCGCCTGACACCGCAACAGGTAACGGCTGTGCGCGTCCGTCAAGGTGAACGGATCGCAGCGCCGGCCATCGGCGGTGCGGAACCACCCCCCTGTTCGGGCCAGGGGCAGGCTCTTGAAATCGGTGCACCACACGTCGTTGGCCGCACTCACCGCGGCAAAAGGCTGCGCGTAGGCCGGACACCGCCGCCGCCGGCGCGACCGCCCGGCCGCTTGCAGCACCGCGACATCATGGGCTTGGCCATGGCGCAACGGCGCGTGCGAGCGCTCCCGCAAGCCCGCCGCGCCTTCCCGGCGATACCGCCCGAGCCACTTGTAGCCGGTCTTGCGGCTGATCGCGTACTCGCGGGACAGCGCCGTCATCGCATCCCCACCGGCCAAAACCCGAGCGATAAACTGCGTCCGTTCGTCCATCTGACAGGTCTCTCTCCACGGCATCGGCAGGCCCCTCCCCGCCGACAGTCCAAACCTGTCACCTATCCACCCGGTCAACTCTGTTACCAATCTACCCGGCTCGTACAGCCTTCCGACCTCTCCCCGCAAGCGGGGCGAGGTAGAGAAGTCAGCACTGACGGTATCGCAGCGGGGGCATGACCGACCAATCATGAAGTCGGAGGCGAGCATGACCGAGCACGGTATCGATATTCGCCGAGATCGCCGGCCCGGCTTGCCCGCGATCTTCGCCGGGTTCTTTTGGCTCGGGGTGACGAGCTTCGGCGGCAATACGGCGGCGTGGTTGTATCACCAGATCGTGCGGCGCCGGCATTGGGTGACGGACGCGGAGTTCCTCTCCGGCGTGGCCCTCGGGCGGACCATGCCGGGTTCGGGCGGGGTCAACCTGACGGTCCTCATCGGTCAGCGACTGGGCGGCTCCTCTGGCGCCTTGGTGGCCGTGGTCGCACTCCTCGTGGGACCGCTGGCGATCGTTCTGGCGCTGGCGATCGGGTACGCGAGGGTCGGGTGGAACCCCGCGCTGCACACGGTTCTCGACGGCATCGCGGCGGCGGCTATCGGCCTGACCTTCGCCACCGGCCTCACCTTGCTGCGATGGCGGCGGGCGGAAATCGGCCCGCTGGCGATTACCCTGGCGACTGTGCTGTGCGTCGGCGTGCTGCGCTGGCCGATGATCCCTGTCGTCCTTTGCCTGGCGCCGATCAGCATCGGGCTCGCCCTGCTGGCGCAGCGCGGCGCCAATGCCTGACGATTACCGCACACTGCTGACGCTGGCGCTCGTTTTCGTGCCGCTGTCGCTGCTGTCGATCGGCGGCGGCGCCTCGCTGCTCGCCGATATGGAGTATCAGTCCGTCACCGTCCACGGCTGGACTACGCCGCGCGAATTCGCTGATCTCTTCGCGATATCGCGCGCAGCACCCGGGCCGGGGACGATGCTCTCGGCGCTGATCGGCTGGAAGGCTGCGGGCTGGTCGGGTGCAGTGACGGCGACGGTGGCACTCTATTTGCCGTCATCGCTCCTCGTTTATGGAGCCGCGCAGCTGTGGGGCCGTTGGCGCGGCTCGGTGTGGCACAGCGCGGTCGAGCGCGGCCTGGCACCGATCGCCGCCGGCCTGATCCTGTCGGGCGGGATCGCGGTGCTGCGGGTTTCCCCCGGGGGACCGGCGATATGGATCGCCGCCGCCGTGGCAACCGTATTGCTGCTGTCCTGGCCGCGCCTCCACCCGCTGATCCTCTTCGCAGTAGGCGGGGCGCTGTTCGGGTTGGTCGGAGTGTGGTGAGTTTTTACCGGCGTCCGTACCAAATCGGACGATCTCAGGGAGGGTAGACAATGCCCAAATATCTGATCTCCGCATCCTATAGCGCAGAGGGCTTGAAAGGCCTGCAAAAAGACAAGGCTTCCGGCCGCAGGCAAGCGGTTACCGCGGCGGTCGAGGGTCTCGGCGGCAAGGTCGAGTGCTTCTACAATGCCCTCGGCGCCGACGATGTTTACGTGATCGTGGATTTGCCGGACAACAGCACGGCTGCCGCCATCGGTGTAACAGTGTCGGCGACGGGACTCGTCCGCACCCGTACGACGGCGCTGCTGACCGTCGAGGAGACCGACCGGGCCCTCGCAAAGAGCATTACCTACCGACCGCCCGGCGGATAAATCGACGGGCGCGGCTGCCGCGATCAGAAGGTCGTGCTCGACTGCAGCCAGTGGCGCACGATCTCCTCGCCGGTGGCGAACCAGACGCTGGCGTGTGAGCGAATGTATTTGAGTGCCGAGTCGAGCCCGGCGATGCGATGCGGTACGCCGATCAGATAGGGATGCAGGCAGATCGCCATGACCCGGCCGGACCGCTCGCCCTCGGCGTAGAGCGTGTCGAACTGGCGGCGGATCATCTTCTCGAACTCGTCGATCGTGCCGTTGCGGTTGTTGAAGTGCGGCGAATCGTTGATCTCATAGGAATAGGGGATCGAGACGAGTCGCTTGCCCCCGATGTCCATCAAATAGGGCTGGTCGTCATTGACCCAGTCGGCAACGTAGAGACAGCCCTCCTCGGCGAGGAAATCGAGGGTGTGCCAGGTCTCGGCGAGACCGGCGCCGAGCCAGCCGGCCGGTTTCTTGCCGGTCATCTCGGCGATGCGGGAGAGCGTGTGCGCGATCGTCTGGCGTTCCTCCTCGGGGCTCAATTGGTCGAGCCACACGCTGTTGGTGCGGTTGTGGCCGAGGATCTCCCAGCCGAGCTCGATCGCGGCGCGGACGATCTGCGGATGATGGTCGCAGATGTCGCTGTTCAATGTCGGGCTGGCGCGGACGCCGTGCTTGCTCAGCACATCCATCAGCCGCCAGATGCCGACCCGGTTGCCGTAGTCGCGCTGCGCCCAGGCGCGCACCGAGGGCGCATTGCCCGGCGGCGCGCCGGGCTGGCCCGAGATGCCCCGGGAGAGCGGAAAGAATTCGATGTTGGGAATGACCCAGACCGCGACCCGGGCGCCCTCCGGCCATTCGAGCTTTGGCCGCTCGTTGATCGGGACGTAGGGAAACGGACCGTAGTCGCGCGGTTGCATGGCACTCTCCTCCCGGAATGTCCGACTTACCGCTTTCGAGCCTGTGAAGGAATCCGAAAATACTCGTCATTCCGGGGCGCGGGCGCAACCCGAGAGCCCGGAAGCCAAGAACACGGGCCCGCGACACCTTGGGAATGGCCAGTGTCCATGGGTTCCGGGCCTGGTCCTGCAGACCATCCCGGAATGACGAAAAGGTCGCGGCCTACGAACGGCATTTCCTCACAACGTGTTTCGCGGGAATGATGAATAACCTGACCACCATCTCAGAGATCGCGATCGGATGGCAGCGCTTCGAGCAGCTCTCGGCAGACATGCTCTACGAGGTGTTACGCTTTCGCCAGAGCATCTTCGTCGTCGAGCAGCGCTCGCCTTATGCCGATCTCGACGGCCTCGACCAAGAGGCTTGGCACCTGCTCTTGCGGTCGGAGGGCGAATTGACCGGCTATCTTCGTCTGATCCCGATGCCGATCAGGATCGGGAGGGTCGCGGTCGCCTCGCAGCTTCGACGGCGCGGGCTCGGCCGCAGCTTAATGGAGGAAGGGCTGCGCTTCTGCCGGGAGAGCTATCCGGCGCAGGACATCATCCTCGCCGGGCAGCTGAACCTCGTGCCCTTTTATGAAAGCTTTGGGTTCGCCGTCACCTCAAAACCGTACGACGATTTCGGGGTTATGCATGTAGAGATGACGTTGCGACGGAGTGCCTGACCGGATTGCTTGATGGGGGTGAGTACGAACCTGACAAAAGCCAACGGCGACTCCTCCTGGAGGAGCCACCGTCAGCCGTGCAGCCGGAAGCCTTGGAGCGTCAGGCGTTGCGCCGGCGCGGGCGGCGTGCGAAAGCGAGACCGGCGAGCGCGCTGCCGAGGAGTGCAAGAGCCGAGGGCTCCGGCACTGTGGGATTTACGATGGCTGCCGTTACGAAGATGCCGTCCTCCGGCTGGTTCGGGAAAGTACCGAGTGTGGTGCCGACGTAGCTTGTCCCGTTGAAATGAAGATCGGTGACGAGATGCGTCGTCTCCCCGGTGACGATGATGTCGCCCAACAGGCTCGTAAAATTGCTCGCGTCGCCCTTCTGAATGTCGACCGCGTAATTAGCTCCGTAAAAACCTTCGACGGGATCCCCCGTATTAAGGTTCAAGGGCACGAATGTGAGTTCCTCGGCCGAGGGGACGTTGGCAATCGGAGTGGCAATGAGTCCTGTCACAGGGTTGATCGCCCGGATGTTCCCGCTGCCTTCCGAGGCCACAATCAGATCCCCGGTGAAAGGCCCCGCTACCGCGATGTCGAGACCCTCGGTGTCTTCGCCGGTCGAGGCGATATGTGTGACCGTCCCCGCGCTGTTGACCCGGTAGACATCGCCGGTAATCGTCGTGATCAGCATGTCGTTGCCGAAGGTCCCGACGGCGTCGAACAGGATTCCGCGCACCCCGCCCGCAAGACCGCTTACAAAGAGGTTCGATGAGGTGCCGTCGTGCGTTATATGCATGACGCCGTTGCCGCTCGCGACGTAGATGTCCCGGCTGGGGAAACCGCCGAGGCCGAGCGAACTGGTAACGAAATGCTCCGAAGCAGAGGTTGCGGCAAGGCTCACGGATGGTGCAAACGGTGTCACGCTTCCCCCGCTCAGATTCGTTTGGAAGAGGACGTTGGTCCCGTCTCGCTGGACCGAGCCGATGAACTTGTCGCCCGCGTAGGCAAAGCCAATCGTGGCACTCGTGCCCATCGCGGCGGAAATATCCGCACTCGTGACAAACGTGTTCAGGAGGGCCGCGTCGACTGGCGCAGCCGGTGCTACTGCAAGCGCCGCGGCAGCCAGTGATGCAGCACTCAATGTTCTTAGATGGCGCATGGCTTTCTCCTGATCGAACCGATGGTGCGAGGCACGCCTATCGGAAGGAGCAAATTCTGTGCCATGCATCTAAATAACTGATTTCCTGTGTTTTTGCGAACTCGGGGCAGCCAAGTGTAAAATTTTTCGACAACCAATCGGGGCACTCCGCCGGCGTGCCACCCACACGAAATCAAAGGGTTGCGCGGTAGTGCCGTTCCAGGAGACCTGTAAAATTTGCCGTCACAATTGCCGGTCGGATGAACTTGGATCCTCGTCGCCCTCAGAGCCTCTGGGGTAGCTCGGTTTTAAAGCAGCGCGTATTTAAGTATTTCGAAAAACCTCAAATGGGATTTCCATCGCATGGATTTATCGATGAAAAGTAGAAATTATTTAAGAGGACAGAAACATCGGGCGCCTTATGTGGACATTTTCTACACACATGCTCGGCCGCCAAAGTTCCAGTAACCGCCGGCCATGGCGATCCTGGATCTCACAAGCGTTTCGTGCGTCGGCAGCCGTTTTCCCCAGCTGTAAAGTTTTTCGACAATCCCACACTACACGACAGCAAAAGGGCCATATGGTCTCAGTGGACCATCTGTTCGCTTAGCGGCACGCGCGTGACCTTGTAGGCGTGCAATGCCGGGAGCACCTCGGCGGCAAACCGCCGGATCTGCTCCATGAACATCTCGTGCGGCAGCACCCCGCGATTGAGGCTCACCTGCACGGTGTTGGCGCCTGCACTCTCGGCGGCATCGAGGATCCGCCTGGTGACTTCGTCCGGGGTGCCCCACGGCATGTGCTCGGCCTGGCGCTCGACATCGGCCATCGTCAGGCCGCGAAAATCCTCGCGGGCGAATTGCGCCGCGCGCAGATTTTCGGGACTGACGTAATCGGTCGACGCGGCGCTCGCATAGCCGGTCTCGCGCTGCCGATCCGTTTCGGTGAAGTTGCCGTGGCTGAACAAGGTTCGGTTGAAGTAGAGATGGTGGGGGCCCATTTCGCGCACCGCGCGGGCCTTGCTGTCGGCGACGTAGGCGCTGATGCCGAGCGACAGGTGGTCGGGGGTGATCCGATGACCCGCACGATCGAGGCAGCGTGCGTAGTAACGGATGATGTCGTCGCGCAAGCCCTGCGAGCGGCCGAGGCCGGGAGTGATCGGCAAATCGTTGCGGGCGGCGAACTCGATCGACTCCTTGCTGCCGACAATCGGCATCCAGATCGGCGGGCGCGGCCGCTGCACGGGCCGCGGCCAGAGTGCGACGTCCTTGTACGACCAGAAGACGCCGTCATAGGAGAAGATCTCTTCGGTCCACACCCGGGTGATGATGTCGAACGCCTCTTCGAAGCGGGCGCGCGACTGCGCCAACGGCACGTTGTGGACCTGGTACTCGCGCGGGATGCCGCGGGCAAACCCGGAGATCAGCCGCCCGTTCGACATGCAGTCGAGCATCGCCAGCTCTTCGGCCAAACGCAGCGGCTCATGCAGCGGCAGCAGATTGCCGTAGATCAACAATTTGAGGTTTTTGGTGCGCTGAGCCGCGGCCGCCGCCAGGAGGTTCGGCGAGTTCATCAGCCCATAGGGCGAGCAGTGATGCTCGTTGAACCCGACCCCGTCATAGCCGAGGCGATCGAGCTCTTCCCAAGCCTCGAGGTGCTCGGCATAAGTCCGCGTGGCCACTTCAGGCTTGAAGTATTGGTTGGGCAGCGGATAGGGCAGCTCGTTGTCGACCTTCAGGTGATCGAGCTGCTCGCCATAGGCCAATAGGTCGAAAACAAAGACTTTCATTATCTGCCCCTCACCCTCCCGCTTCGCGGGTCCCTCCCTCTCCCCGCTCGCGGGGAGAGGGCTGGGGTGAGGGGCTCTTCTCAGGACCCAGATGCACGTTAGAAGCGCGGAAAAGGCGTTTCAACCGGAATCCCGACTACACTATCGTGAGCCTCGGAGTTTTTCAGGAGTGATTATCATGGACGGAATGGGCGTGGCGCCGAACTGCTTGAGCGGGGTTCGGGTTCTCGATCTCTCGCAATTCGAGGCGGGCCCGTCCTGCACCGAAGCGCTTGCCTGGCTCGGCGCCGAGGTTGTCAAGGTGGAAAATCCCAAGGGCGGCGAGCCCGGCCGGATATTGGGCACCGGCCCGCAGCCTGATGCCGACGCCTATTACTTCATGATCTACAACGCCAACAAGAAATCGGTCACCGTCAACCTCAAATCCGAACGCGGCCTGGCGCTGGTCAAGGAGATGGCGAAGCGGGCCGATGTCTTCGTCGAGAACTTCGCACCGGGCGCGATCGAGCGGCTGGGCCTCGGCTGGGAAGACCTGCATGCCCTGAACCCGCGCTTAATCTATGCCCAGGTCAAGGGGTTCGGCCAGGGTAGCCCCTACGAGAACAACCTCGCCTTCGACATGATCGCCCAGGCCTGCGGCGGCACGATGGCGATCACCGGCGAGCGCGACGGGCGCCCGTGCAAGCCGGGGCCGACCCTGGGCGACACCGGCACCGGCATGCTGCTGGCGATCGGCATCCTGGGGGCGCTGTTTCAGCGCCACACCACCGGCCGCGGCCGCCGGGTGCAGATCGCGATGCAGGACGCCCAACTGCAATACACCCGCGGCGCCTTCGTGCAGCATGCGCGCAGCGGTCAGCCGGCAATGCGCAACGGTGCCAAGCCATTGGCTGGCGGCATGGCGCCCTCCGGCATTTATCCGTGCAAGCCCGGTGGCCCCAACGACTATGTCTACCTCTTCACCAGCCATGCCAATCCCGAGCATTGGCGGCGGCTCCTGAAGGTGCTCGGGCGTGAGGATCTGCTCGACGATCCGCGCTTTGCCACCCGCGAGGCGCGAAACCAGCACGAAGCCGAGATCGACCAGATGATCACCGACTGGACGCGGCGCCACGACAAGCACGAGGCGATGCGGCTCGTCGGCGCTGCCGGGGTGCCGGCGGGTGCCGTACTCGACACCGGCGACCTCTTGGCCGAGCCGAGCTTTGCCGAGCGCGGCATCATCCAAACCATGCAGCACCCGAACGGCGAGCTGCGCATGCCGAGCTTCCCGGTGCGCTTCGACGGCGCCCCGGCCCTGGTCGAGCCGTCGCCGCTGCTGGGCGAGCACACCGCCGAAGTGTTCGGCGAATGGCTCGACATGAGTGCGGGCGACGTCGCGATGCTGCGTGAAGAGGGGGTGGTTTGACGCTGCTTTAGGCCATTGCCGTAGTCAGAAAATGTTGCTGGGGGAGGAAACATCATGGGCGTGCGCCACAATCTGCTGAAGGGTCTCGCCGCCGCAGTCGCGCTCCTCGGAGCCATCGTTGCTCCCGAAGGTGCGGTCAGGGCTCAGACCCCGGCCGCCGGTCCGATCCAGCCTTGGGGTTGCCTCCGTTGCCGACGGGGGTTGGGCCCGTCGAAAAATTCGCCGATGTCAGCGGCACGCCGCAAGGCCAGTTTCTCGAAGGCGGCTCGTTCGACAGCCAAGGCAATCTGTGGTTCGTCGCGATCGGCAGCGGCTGGGTGTCATATCTGACACCCGACGGCAAGCTGGTCCCGGTGTTCAACTGCAACCCGCCGCCCGAGCTGGGTCAGACCTGCGAGCCGCAGGGCACCCGCTGGCTCGACGGCAAGCTCTATCTGACCACCCGGCACCGCGGGATACTGGTCTATGATCCGCCGACCAAAGAACTCAAGACGCTGGTCTACACCTACCGCAACCAGCTGTTCAAAGGGCCCAACGACCTCGATTTCGACGCCGAGGGGAACCTGTTCTTCACCGATCCTTGGGGCACCGGCCCGGGGCCGAACCTCACCGACCAAACCGGCGCCGTTTATCAGTATGCCCGCGACGGCATGCTGCGCAAGGTGATGGACAGCGGGTTGTTCCCGAACGGCATTGCCGTGTCGCCGGACGACACGCTGCTGGCCGTCGGCGATTTCAGAGGTGGCCAGATCTGGTACAGCGCCTTCCAGAACGGTCCGACGATGGGTTGCCCGCAATGCCCGAAGGATCCATCGCATTCGACGTTCAGTTCGGTAAAGGCAGGGACCTTTATACCGGGCAATGGCGGTCCGGACGGCATGCACTACGACGTGCGGGGCAATTTGTGGGCAGCATTCGCCGGGCTCGGCGGCATCATCCAAATTGACCGGCGCGGCCTCATCCTCGGTTTCGTGCCGATCCCCAATGGCGACGCGGCAACGACCAACTTCGCTTTCGGAGGCCCCGACAACCAGTACATCTATCTGGAAGGGGCCACCTCAGGGACCTTCTGGCGGTTCAAGGCGCCCTATCCCGGCCTGATCGGCCCCGGCGGCGTTCGCCTGCCGGCGCAGCCCTGACCCCGAGCGTCGCCGCCACGCGGTTACGTTGGCTGGAGAAGACCAGCTATACTTGCGCCAAGCGGCGGACCCGACGCGGTAGCGAACCGCGACGCGAGGGCCAAAGGATGGGGGGAGCAGATGAACTATGCTCGCCAGCTCCGCCCAGACCGAAGTCTTCTTCTAGTTTTTAGAGACTGGCGGCGACTTGGCTGAATACGCCGCTCAGGTCGGTGCCGACAGTTCCCATGACGACGACGGCAGCTACTGCGATCAGCGCGGCAATCAGCCCATATTCGATCGCGGTAACGCCGCGCCTGTCCGTGATCAGGCAATAAAGGGATGCTAAGCTTCGCACATCGGCTCTCCACATTAAGGATTGGCCGGCAGAAACTGGGCCGCAAATGTTGCTGACCCCTTAAGATTTGGGGGCTGGCCCCATGCGGCAAGCTGCCGCACCTCCGGAGACGCCCCGCTGTGCAAACGGCGAAAACAGTCAGGGCAGCCCGCGCGCGGCTGGTATGAAAAGGTCAGTCGACGGGGAAGTGCCGCGCCACCAGACAGTTTTCGAGGATGCCGCGGCCGCGGTCAGGGAGGTGGCGCTCCTGGGCGAAGTGGTCGAGTGCGCCGCCGATCGCTTCGGGTCCGTGTCCGGGCGCGGTCGGCACGTATTGGGCCAGGTTGTCGCGGAAGCCGCGGCGGGTCACAAAAATCGGCTCGAGACCACGGGCGAGGGCGACCAAGGCGAGCGTCTCGGCCATCGGCCTGACCACCGGGTTCACGGCGAAATCGGCCCAGTTGGCGGCGAGGCAGCCACCGGGGGCGAGCGCATCGAGGCAGCGCGCCCAGAACACCCCGTCGCTCTCGGCCGGGCCCGCAGGGCCGTAGAGGTCGACGAGGATCGCATCGAACTGCGCCGTCGTTCCGGCGATGTAGCGCTGCGCGGTTTCGTGCACGACCGGCTCACTCAGGTAGAACCACCGCCGGGCGAGGGCGATGATCGTCTCGTCGGAATCGACCAGGGTCGGCGCACAATCGGGCAGGTAGGCGCGCAGGAAACGCCACATCGCGGCACCGCCGACACCGAGCAGCAGCGCCGTGATCGGCCGTTCCACCATCGCGAAAGCGAGCGACATCAACCGCTCGTAGTGGAAGACGAGACGTGCCGGGTAGAGCAGATCCATGCTCGACTGCTCGGTCACCTGCGCCACGCCCCCGAACGAGCCCAGAGTGCGGAAATGGCGTGGCCCGCGGTCGAAATCGACGACGAAGACCGAGGCGCCGAAGGTCGGGGCACGGCGCAGCAGGCGGATGCGCGCGTCGCGACTGAAGTAATCGAGGATCAGGCTCTTCTGCCGCTCCTCGCCAAATTCGGTGATCATCAGAGAGCGGCCGGGCACGGTTGGACCGGAACCGCCGCCGGCAGAGCGGCGACCGCGACCGCAAAGCGGGTCAACGCCGCATCTCCACCCTCGCTCAGCGTGTAGGTGCCGCGTTCGATCCGTGCGAACCAGCCATAGGCGTTGCGCTGCAGGATACGCGCAACACCCGGCACCCCGGCCGCCGTGCGCAATGCCGCAATCCGCATTGGCCCGGAGCACGCGAGCACTCGGGCGCAGCGCAAGGCGTCCTGGCGGTAGGCGGTAACAATGGGGGCGGCCACGGTGCCGCCGATATTCGCATCGCCGAAGCGGCGGTCGAATTCGTCTTTGAGACGCAACGCCCGCAGTTTGGCCGGACGCGGCCGGTAAGGCACCGGCTCCTCAATGATCTCCACGCTGCGAGGGCCGACCAGCAGCAAGCCCAGTCCGAGCCGGCGGCACAGCCTGCGAATGTCGGGTGAATCCGGTGCCGGTCCCCGCGACCTGCGGCGCTGGGAGGACGGCCGCGGGACGGCGAGATAGACCCGCTCGGTCAACGCCAGCCGGTCCACACCCTGCAATACCAGTGCGAGGCTGAGGCGCAGCTTCAGCTCGACGACCAGCAGCGGTTCGTCGCCGCGCCGAGCGACGAGATCACAACCCCGGACCTCGCCCTTGACCTGGTAGCCGCGCCTTTCGAGGAATTCCTTGACCGGCATGTAGAGCGCGGTCTCGCGGAGCCCCGAGTGCGCAGCGCTGGCGGGACCAAAACTGTTCTCCTGGATCACCTCAGCACTAGTAAATATGTCGGCGGTGATTGCAAGGCGGAACTCGGAGGGTTGCGATGCACGCTCAGCTCTTGACCGCCGCGCGGCGGCCGCTCGTCGCGGCAGAGTTGCCGGCGCCGCATCCGGCGCCGGAGCAGCTGCTGATCGCGGTGCGAGCCTGCGCGGTATGCCGAACCGATCTGCATGTCGTCGACGGCGACCTCGGCGATCCCAAGCTGCCGCTGATCCCCGGGCACGAGATCATCGGCACTGTCGTCGAGAAGGGCGAGGCGGCCGAGCGCTTTGCGATCGGCGACAGGGTTGGCGTGCCATGGCTCGGCTGGACCTGCGGCATTTGTGAGTATTGCCGCGGCGGCCAGGAGAATCTGTGCGACCGCGCCCGTTTCACGGGCTATCAGATCGATGGCGGCTACGCCGAATTGACCGTCGCCGATGAGCGTTATTGTTTTGCGATTGATCCGCACTATGGCGATGTCGAGGCCGCACCGCTGATGTGCGCGGGCCTGATCGGCTACCGCACCTTGCGCATGGCGGGCGACGCGCGGCTGGTCGGCATCTATGGCTTCGGTGCCGCCGCGCATATCGTGGCGCAAGTGGCGCGCCATCAGGGCCGCCGGTTCTTCGCCTTCACCCGCCCAGGCGACGTGGCCGCGCAAGATTTCGCGCGCGCGCTCGGCGCCGAGTGGGCGGGCGATTCGACGACCACGCCGCCCGAGCCGCTCGACGTAGCGCTGATCTTCGCCCCAGTCGGGGCGCTCGTGCCGGCCGCCCTGGCCGCCACGCGAAAGGGCGGCACCGTCGTTTGTGGTGGCATCCATATGAGTGACATCCCGTCCTTCCCGTATCGGATCTTGTGGGAGGAGCGGGCCATCCGCTCGGTCGCCAACCTGACCCGGCGCGACGCCGACGAATTCTTGGCACTGGCGCCCAAAGCGGGGGTGCGAACGGAGACAGTGGCCTATCCGCTCGCCGAGGCGAACCGAGCGCTCGACGATTTGCGCCGCGGCGCGCTGCAGGGCGCCGCCGTGTTGGTGCCCTAAGAGGCGTGGTCTCAAACGGCGCCGGCATCCGGAGCGGTTAACCGTAAACTAGTGAATGTGCGGATAAGACTGGCGGTGCTTCGCCCGGGCTGGTTGTCGGCCCCGGTGAATGGATGAACAAGACCGTCGATCAAATGCATCACAACCTCGAGCGGCCGATCGAAACCGAGCGCGACGACCGGTTATTGCACAAGGAGCTCGTCGCTCGACTCCTCGGCGCGCTGATCGACCCCGAAGGGCGGGCAACCGGCATCGTCCTGGGCCTCGCCGGGGCAAGTGGCTCCGGCAAATCTTCCGTCCTCAACATGGTGGCGGAGCGAACCGAGCGGCACCACTCAGCCGCCGTCGTCATCAGGTTCAATCCGTGTCTGGCCAACCCGCGCAACGGCTTGGTCCACGCGTTTTTCGCCGAAGCGATGGCAGCACTCGATGCGAGCGCCAAGAGCCAAAGCTGTCAGCAACCGGATAAGCTGAAGAGCTTGGGGCAGGCCCTGTTCCGGTATGCCAAGCGCGTCGCCCCTGCCGACAACATATTGCTGTGCGATGGCGGGGCTGCCGCGGCTGGTCTCGACACATTGCGGCAGAGCCCCCCTGCGGGCGACGCTCTGCACGATATGCGTGCCGAGATCGTCCGCGAGCTCGACGAGAGCGGGGTCGACGTCGTCGTGGTGATCGACGAGCTCGATCGCCTCGATCCGCGCGAGCTCGCCGTGGTCGCGCGGCTGGTCCACCTGGTCGCGAACTTCGAGCGTTTCTCGTACCTCCTTACCTATGACCCCGATCGCATCGCCGGAGCGCTCGGCAAGAATGACGGCGAGGGTGGCCGCGCCGCGCTCGAAACGCTGGCGCATCTGCAGGTGACGCTGCCGCCCGCTCTGCCTCGGCAGGTCAGACGGCTCGTCAGCCAGCGCTTTGGCGAGCTGGTAGACGAGCCCGATGAGCACCGGCAGCGCCTGAGCCAGCTCCTCAGCATTCTGTCTCCAGGCGTCCTCGGCACCTTGCGCGACGCCAAGCGTCTCCTCGCCGGGTTCGAGATGTTGCACCGGCTGCTGCGTCTTGAAGTCGACGAAGTTGACCTGCTTGGCTGGGCGGCGATCCAGGTGAAATATCCTGATGTCGACCAGACATTCCGGAACCGACAGGAACAGATCGTCGGTCTGAAAAGCAATCTATTCGGCGAAGCTTTGCTGGACCAGTTGCTGACGGGTCCCCGCGCGGTCGCCGTCGACATTACTGTCAAATCCCCGCTCGGCGCTCCGGAAGAACTCTGGCTCGAGGAGAGCGGCGAGCGATTGATTTCGGGGCCGGTCGTGCGTTCCCTCCATCGGCTGATCGAGTTTCTGTTCAAGACGCCGGCGGAAAACCGAAGGGATCCGCTAAACGCCATCAACGCAGCTCTGCCGCTGGCCAAGACGTTGGCCTTCGGGACGTTGATCGACGCCGGCGAAGCCGACGATGAGGCACCTCATCCGCGCTATGCGGACATGATCGGCGAGCTTGGCGATCGCGACGGCGCCACATTGACTGGCGCGCTGCGGGAAGCCGATCGGAACGGCAGCCTCGCGGAATACCTGGTCGCCCTGCACGGCTGCGGTCATCGCGTCCATCCGCGGTTCGCCGATCATGACTGGCCCCTTGGCGAAATCTGGTCGGCGTTCAGCGATTTTGCCGAACCCGTTCCGGCCCTGGCGGACCCGCCCCGCGACCGCCCCAACCGCTGGCTTGCCAAGTTCATTTCCGGGCCTTACCTGCACGGGCTCGGAGACCGTCGACGGTTTCTCAAGCCCAATATCGACATCCTGCGCGAGTGGATTACCGGCGGCCGCTTTGCCCTCGCCGGTCATCTCCTCGAGGTGCAGATGAAGCTCGAACTGGAGCAGCCCGATCAGCCCGCACCGATCGCGCCCTTTCTGATGGCGAAAGACATAGCACCATTGTGCAACGAGCTGGCCGGCGCCTGCCGCGCCGCGCTGCACGCCGGCACACTGCTCGAGACAATCGCCGATATCGCCTGCCTGCGCGCGATCTTGCGCGGCGCGCCGGACATTTGGGACGACGACTGCCGCCGCAAGATGAATGAAACGTTGACCCGACCGGAGCTGCTCGACCGTTTCATCTGGTATTGTTTCGGTGCAGCAGAGCCCGATGCCGCAGCGGCTCAGGCGGCAGCCCTGGTTGCCGACCGCGATGCCCTGCGCGTCGCCGTGGTCGAGCGACTGAAGGACGCCGCCGAGACGCCCGACCAGATCCGGCATGCCCATCAAATCGCCGCGGCCAAACTATAACGGACCCGCCTCGTTGCGAGGAGGCGCCGGGAGATCAGCCGATGGAATTTTACCTCAGCTTCGACCAATTGCTGGGCAGGACGGCAAACCCGGTCATCATGATTTTCTTCCCGATTTTCCTCGCCACGACAGTGCTCGAGGGGTTGCTGATCAGCCGCCGGCAGGGCGCCTATCCGTGGAAAAATGCGGGCGTTTCGATCAGCATGGCGATCGGCCATTTCATCACCCAAGCGGCAACCCGCGGTCTGATCTTCGGCGTCATTGCCGCCGCCGTCTACGAGATCAGGCTTACGACGATCCCGATCTCGTTCAGCCACTGGGCGAGCCTGGTCGTGCTGTTTCTGCTGGTCGATCTCGGGTTCTACATCGAGCACCGGTGCTCGCATCGGATCCGGTTTTTGTGGGCGTCGCACAGCGTGCACCACAGCAGCGAAAAAATGCTGGTCACCACTGCCTACCGTCTGGCCTGGACCCCGATCCTGTCGGGTGTCTTCCTGTTCTATCTGCCGATCGTCTGGATCGGCTACGATCCGGTATGGGTCTACGGCATGGTATCAGCTAGCCTATCCTACCAGTTCTTTGTTCACACCGAGCTCGTGCCGCGTGTCGGTGGTCTGGAGTGGTTCGTCAACACCCCCTCGGCACATCGTGTGCATCATGCGAGCAATCCCGAATACATCGACAAAAACTATGGCGGCGTGCTGCTGATTTGGGATCATCTGTTCGGCTCCTATCAGGCCGAGCAGCCCAATATTGCGATCCGCTACGGCCTGGCGCATCCGCGCTCGGCCCCCGACAACCCGTTTGTGGTCGCCTATGAGGAGCTCTGGCTGACCTTGAAGGCGGCGATACGCGCCGGAACCCTGCGCCAGCGCCTCGCGATCCTCTCAGGCCCGCCCTAAATACTGTCGTCTGCGTTTCAGCCCGGGATGACCGCAGAGTGATCGCCGAGCTGTGGCCTACGACTACTCAATAGTTCTCAGTTGGGGCATCCCATTCAAAGAGCTGGTCATAGGCCAATCCCAACGGGGACGCAAAAAGCCGAGCGCTCGCACATCCTCGTACCGATATCCAAAGGGCGAGGACCGGGAGAACGTCCCGCCGCCAATAACCCTGCCGATCCGCCGCAAGATCCACTCCGCCAGCCCCGAGATCGCCATCTTTGCTTGCACGGCGCGCAGGCGCCTGTCTCGGTCCTGCTCCATGGCCCGCAGCATTCCCTCGTAGGCCTGCTGGATCAGCCAGCCTTCGAGCTCGGCCTTCGTCGCAAGCCGTCCCGGCGTCGCGCCACCTGCTGGCTCGCCGTTTCAAGGGCGACCTCCACCACTCCCACATGAACCGCGGTGAATAGACTCTGGGTGAACCCACCCGGGGCTTCCCCGATGCGCCGGAACTGCCCCGGCCATGCCGTGCGTGTGACAGGAAACTCGTTGAAGGCCATCGCGTGGCTCTGAGTTGCGGGCATACCGTGCCCGTCCCATGCAGCCGTCAGGGTCACCCCGGCCGAGCCGTCCCAAGGCACGTCCCGCATATCCAGCACGAACATGTCCGGGGCGGTCTCCCCTTCGGGTACGGCCACGGTGACCATGTAGGAGGTGACCCGCTTCGGACCTGTCGAACCGCACGTGGCGTCTCCTATCAACCGGCGACGAACGGGACTGCCGAGATGTCGTTTTCTGCGACGAGTTGCGATTCGACAAAGCCGTTGCCTCCCTTCGTTGCGAAAGGCCGCGCGGAGATGCCACGACGGAATGCGACTATATATGGTTTGACAATCTGTTTGTCAATATGTTAAATGTGTTTATAGCAAGACGATACTGCAAACAGCGCGCGGTGGATGATGACGACCTTCGCTCTCCCTGCTCCCTCCCTCAGGTTGCGCAGAATTCGCTCGCAAGCTATTGATTTTTCACGGATTGACGCCGGATATCGAAAGAATTTCGCGGTTTCTCCCTGACGACAGGGGAATTTCGCGATATGCCCCACCCTGATCCGCCATACTATCCTTACGGCGGGAAGGGATTGCAGGGGTGCCGGATGACGCAGGCGCGGCTCAAATATTTCGGCTGGGGCCGGGAGGGCGAGGGGCTGACGGCCGAGGAGGAGGCGGCTGCCCTCGATCGCTATCGCCGCCTCTTTGGTGTCGACGGCTTCGACGAGCTGGCGCCGCCGGTGCTGTCAGCGATCGAGCTGCGGCGGTCACGGGTGGTGCCGCCGGCCTCACTGGCGCCGTGCTGCTCGAGCGCGGCTTATGATCGGGTCGTCCACACCTACGGCAAGTCGTTTTCGGACTATGCGCGCGGGCTCGTCGGCGATTACGACAGCGCGCCCGATGTCGTGGCCTACCCGCGCAACGAGGCCGAAGTGTCGGCGGTGGTCGACTGGGTGGGGAGCGCGCAGGGGGCACTCATTCCATTTGGCGGCGGCAGCAGTGTCGTCGGCGGCGTCGAGGCGCGGCTCGACGGCAGCGCATGCCGGGCCGCGGTCACCCTCGATCTGCGGCACCTCGACCGGGTGCTGGAAATCGACCGTACCTCGCGCGCGGCCCGCATTGAAGCCGGGGTCTTTGGTCCGGCGCTCGAGGCGCAGCTCAAGCCGCACGCGCTGAGCTTGCGCCATTTCCCGCAGAGCTTCGAGTACTCGACCTTGGGCGGCTGGATCGCGACCCGGTCGGGCGGCCATTTCGCCAGCCTCTACACGCATATCGACGACTTCGTCGAAAGCCTACGCGTGATCACGCCGCGCGGTCCGCTCGAAACCCGCCGCCTCCCGGGCTCCGGGGCGGGTCCCAGCCCCGACCGCCTGTTCATCGGTTCGGAAGGCGTTCTGGGGGTGATCACCGAGGCCTGGATGCGGCTGCAGGACCGGCCGCGCTTCCGTGCCGGCGGAGCGGTTCGCTTCGCCGATTTCTTTACGGCGGCCCGGGCCGTCAGAGCAATCGCTCAAACGGGACTCTACCCGTCCAATTGTCGAATCCTCGACCCCCAGGAAGCCCAAAACACCGGGGCGGGGGACGGCACATCGGCGATCCTGGTGCTGGCTTTCGAGTCCGCCGACCATCCGCTCGAGACTTGGATGGCCCGGGCGCTCGAATGCTGCGCCGACTTCGGGGGTACGCCCGAACGCGCCGGCGTGGCGGACGCACATCGCGACGGGGCGGCCGGCTTGTGGCGCAATGCCTTTATTCGGATGCCCTATGCCCGCGAGCGTCTGGTGCGGAAGGCGATCATCGCCGACACCTTCGAGACCGCGATCACCTGGGAACGGTTCGAAGCATTCCACGACGAGGTCAAGGGCGCGACCGAGACGGCGATTCGCGACGTCACCGGCCGGCCGGGGCAGGTCACCTGCCGGTTCACCCATGTCTATCCGGACGGGCCGGCCCCCTACTTTAGTTTCCACGCCCTCGGTCGGCACGGTAATCTCTTGGCCCAGTGGCGGGCGATCAAGAGTGCGGCGAGCGACGCGCTGATCCGCGCCGGCGGCACCATCACCCATCATCACGCTGTCGGCCGCGATCACCGGCCGTGGTACGACAAAGAAATCCCGGCGCTGTTTGCTGCGGCGCTGCGGGCGGCGAAGCAATCGCTCGACCCGCAAGGTATGCTCAACCCAGGCGTTCTGTTCGATCCCTGAGTACCGTCCTCTGGGCGCGCTGGCCGGCGGGAGCCGCATGCTCCGGGAGATCGACGATTTTACCGGACGTTGAATAGCGCAAGGCGGTTGCGGGGTGTCGTGTCGGTGCGCGCGTTGCGTCACAACCCCCCGACAGGGTTCCACTCGACCACCCCCAAAGTTGGGTAGCCGATTTTTTCATTGCGTGGTGTTGCGAAAAAGACGCGCTAGATCGGCGAGAATTCGTCGGCTTGCGCCGAAACTGTTGCTTGAATGTCGCACCGGTCGGCGTTCTGCAGCGATTTCTCGGCCAGCAGCATCATGCGGGCAAAAACCGTTTGCCATCGGTCGGCGGGATGACGAAGATCAGCCAACGGTGGCGGGACAACCATCGTCGCACGCGTATTTGTGGCCGGAGGTAAGGGATGACAAATCGCTATCTGCTAGGCGGCGGCGTCGCGCTAGCCGTGGCGCTCGGGGGAGCGCAAGCGCAGGCGCAAATGGGGTGGCTAGCACCGCCGCCTGGAACGCCGGGAGCTTTCTATATCGGACCCGAGGGCGGGTGGACATCGCTCCCGGGCCAAACGGATACGATAAACGGGCGGATTGTCACCGGTACCGGTGGTGCCGCCCTCTCGCTTCCGAGGCGTTCTCCCACAGCGAATTTCGATAGCGGCTTCAATGTCGGTGGCCGCCTCGGTTATCAGTGGGGTCCGTGGCGCTTCGAAGAAGAATACAACTACCGCCGCAACGGACTGTCTTCGTTTAGCGTCAGCAACGAATTCGGGAACACGTTCACGAGCAACGGCGGAAACGCCAGCGGGCAACGCTTTTCACACTCGATCATGACCAACGTGATCTATGACTTCACGATCGGTTGGCCGGTCAGTCCGCACATTGGTGCTGGCATTGGCGCGGTGGATATCATCGATAGTGTTTCGCTCAATCAGACCACGATCAACAATCTCCCGCCAGGGGTTACTCAGACTCCGAATGGCTTGGTTCCGCTACCACAGACGTTCGGCGGCACCTTCCTGAAGGGCAGCAGCTGGGTATTTGGGTATCAGGCGATCGCGGGTATCCGCTACGACTTTAACCCGTCGGTTGCCTTCGATCTCGACTTTCGTTACCTGGGGACCACCGATCCGACCTTCAACAACTCGGGAAGGAACCCATTTCCGAACGGCAACAGGGGGACCAACTGTTGCGGCGGCGGCCAGTACACCACCGGCTATCATACGTACAACCTCCTCGCCAGCGTGACGATGAAGTTTGGCGCCCCACCACCGCCGCCGCCGCCGTTGCCGCCGGCGCCGCCACCGCCGCCACCGCCGAAGGTGTATCTGGTCTTCTTCGATTGGGATAAGTACAACATCACCCCGGAGGGTCAGCAGATCATCCAAGTCGCAGCGCAACAATACAGAGCGGGTGGGTCGGTGCGGCTGCAGGTTACCGGTTACACCGATCTCTCGGGCTCGGCCGGGTACAACCAGCGGCTCTCCGAGCGGCGGGCGAATGCCGTCGCCAACGCGCTGGCCGCCCTCGGTGTGGCGCGCAACGATATGGTCGTAACCGGTCGCGGCATGAACGATCCGCGCGTGCCAACGGCACCTGGCGTGCGCGAGCCGCAGAACCGGCGCGTGGAGATCCTCTTCCCATAAGAAGATCTCACTCCCGACGCGGGGTCTCTTCGGGGACCTCGCAGAAGCACCGCCGCGGTTCGCCGCGGCGGTTTCTTTTTTGCCGGCGCCCACGGCCGGTGAGCGGTCGAATGAAGCGCCCCCGATTCGGTTCAGTGGGCCGTGTCCGGGCTGCGCGCCATCAGCTGGCAAGAGATTTAGCGGATCATTAGGCGCGTAGAAACGGCGGGAAAAGCCGCGATTCGGGACTGCATTGAGCGGGGCTGCGGGGCTATTGGATAATCCTTAGCCGGCTCCGAATTGACCGTGGTAATCTCGGAACACGATTCGACCCCGCAACTAGTGCGACGGTAATGCCGGTCGGCAGCCCCACGAGTTCGAGAGAAATGCCGAATCGATATTTTGATCCAGGAGCCATCTCATGAAAGCGGTTATCTCGGGGTTTGCCGTGCTTGCGTTCCTTGCAGCCAGCACATTGCCAATCCGGTCCTATGCCCAGACCAGCAATTCGCCGACAATGGCGCCGGACACCGGCGGAGCCGCACCGAGCAGCACAAAGAAATCGAAAGGTTCCTCCAAGAGCCATTCAAAGAAGAAATCGAAGAAATCGTCCTCGAGCCACGCAAGCTCTGGAAAGCCGCAGCATCACTCGAAACACCGCCAGGCTCTTGCGGCATAGCGCCACCTGAAACGGACGAGGATACTCACCGACGCTGGGTCGGCGCCTAGGTGCCGACCAGCGATAAATGGTGCGCCTGAATCTGCCGGATGGCCCCGGCCGCAGGTTTAGCGCCCCGTGCGGCGATTGTGACGGGGCAGTGCCGAGTCGATGCCGGTCAGATCGACGAGCGGAACCAGTTCCCGCACGCATCGCGGCGCGGCGGAAGCTTGCTCGCTCTACTCGCTTTTGCCGTTATTCGCTACCTTATTCAGCTACCCTAACGCTTGAAAAGGCGGCTCTCCCGGTCATATTATCCGCCGGACCGGAACGGAATGAAACGCTGCGCCGTTTGCGCCGCAAGCGCGCCTCCGCGTTTCTGAGTGTTCGGTAGCTTGGTCGCTTGTCCGGAACTGCAACAGAGGATCAAAGTCATGAAGCATCTCTTGAGCGGCGTAGCGATTGTCGCCGTGCTCGCGATTGCCGCGCCGGTGTCGGCGCAGCGTACCGGCCCCGGTGTGGGCGCTCCGGGCCCGAACCAGCCGGTTCCCGGGGGTCCCGGGCCCTCTTCGCCGCTGTCCAATCTGCCGCCGAGCCCTTCTCGTGATGCGCCGTATCCAGGGGCGCCGCCAGCCGCAATGGCTCCGGGATCGCAGGGGATGTCGTCGGCGATGCCGCCGGCGCATCGGCCTGCACGGGCGACTAAAGGCAAAATGGCGGCGGGGGGTACCAGTGGGGGGCGTGCGGTGCGGCCGGACAATTCAGCCAACCAGCTAAATGCCGACGAGCTGGCCCGCCTCCAGGCCGGCAACTATTCTAATCCGGCACCGTCTGCGTTGCCTTACAGCCAGCCGCCGAGATAACGGTAAATTGGCAGGGGGTGACGCACCCCCCTGTCTAGGTTTCGACGGCGGCTTATGCAGTAGCCGAAGAATTGCGCCGGCGCGCGAGCCGTTCCATATCGGCGAGCAGATCGCGCAAGCTTCGATCTGCGACATAAGCGATCCGCGCAAAGGCGCGTAGAAAGCTGTCGGTGCGAGGCAACTGAAATAGGCTCTCTTCGCTGTTGCCGCCGGCCTTGTGCGTCGCCGCGCTGATCAGTACGACATTATCAAACGGCTGCAGGACCAGCTCCTCGAGGGCTTTCCCCAGACCTGTGACGTACTCGACCACCCGGAAGCGATCCGACCCCCTCGTCTCTTGAAGTATGGTCATCCGAAACGCGGCGCGGGTGGTCGCGGCCTCGATCAATGCTCGGGCGAAAGGTCGCAGGAACGTCTCATCGAACCCGAGGATCGCAGTCGGGCTATCGTCGGAAACCGACGAGCGAATTTCGAGGGCTGCCCACAGTGAGGCCCGGCCGTCAAAATAATCGGCCGAGGCCAAATCGAGATTGATCGAATCTATCGGCATAGGCGCGGAGACCGAGCACGCCGACAAAAAGGCAAAGCAAGCCGGTTCCCGCTTCAAGGAGATATTTGTCGTTGCTTCGAGATTCCGATCGGCGATAGCGGGAGAGTCAGCCATGTTGGAAACCCGTTTAGAAAAGTCGGGGGCAGCTAATGAGCGTCTCTTGGCGCGGCGTCTCGCGCTGGCTGGAGAACTACCATTCTGTCACTAAACGCTAGACTTGCTCAGGAAGAATTGTCAAAGTGTAATTCTGTAGCGCCGCCGGTCTGCGGCCATTAGCCGCGTGGTGAGAACCCACCTCTGCTCAACGATCATTGTAGACGGCTACTTTAAAAGGTGGGCACTGCGGCGACGGGTGCCGCGCGGACTAATGCACGCCTAGAGCGAAACCGTCAAGCATTCGGGCGGCGTCCGATCCGTCGGTTGACAAGCGCCGTCGCGAATGGCGAGGCCGTGCGCGTCGGGCTCATCATCGCTCCCACGATAATCAATTTCGCGAGGAGAGCGAATTGAGTTCGACATCGCCACTGACCCATCAAATCAACGAGGATTTGCAACGGATCAATGCTCGCAGAGCAGTGCTAGTCGGACGAGTTCCCCCCGTAACGCGTCGGGCGTCGTAAAATGAATGCCGTGGATGCCGAACCGCCGGGCGGCTTCGGCATTTGCGGCGTTGTCATCGATGTAGACCGCGCGCTGCGGATCGATGGCGAAGCGGGCAAGCATAAGCGCGTAAATCCGCGGGTCCGGCTTGGTCGCGCCGACTTCGCCAGAGACGAGAATTCCGCGGAACCAGGTGAGGAATTCAAAACGCTTGAGCACGAGGGGATACGTTTCGGCCGACCAGTTCGTGAGGCCATAGAGGAGTGTGCCGCGGTCGCGCAACTCGGCGACGATCTCGACCGACCCGACGATCGGTCCCGCCATCATTTCATCAAAGCGGGCACCATAGGCGTCGATTAGCTCAGCCTTGTCGGGATGTTGTCGTTTGAGCAAGCGGGCGCCTTCGGCGAAGCTGCGGCCGGCGTCCTGAGCCCGGTTCCACTCATCGGTGCAGACAGACGCGAGAAAATGCTCCATCGCTGCCTCGTCATTCCTGAGGAGCTTGCGGTAGAGATGTCGCGGATCCCAATCGACCAGTACGCCGCCGAGGTCGAACACCACGATGTTTCGGACCGGCTTTGTCATCGCCCCGCGTCGGAGTTTCGAACCAGGATGGACGATAGCAAACGGGATCGGGGCCAGCTACGGTCAGCAACCCGCCAGCGTGCAACAGGAGTGGCGTCATGCTCGCATCGATCTGGCTTCAGCTGAGCGGCGAGGAGGAAGCCTCCCTCGGAGCGCTGATCGCGATGTTGGCGAGCGCTCACGGCACCGTGCCGTTTCAGCCCCACTTGACGGTCTGCAGCCCGCGATCGAACCCCGATTCCCGGGACGCGGCTGCTGAGTATATTCGATGCAGCAGGCTGTTGCCGCTCAGTGTGAGGAAGAAGCGGATTTCCTATTCGACCACGGCGCCGATGAGAGCCGTCGTTATCGATGTCGAGGCGGCCGCCGATCTCCAGAGCTTTCGCGAGGACCTGCGGCGGATCACCGGCGCGGTCGAGCCGCATCCGCCACACATCAGTCTCCTTTATTCGGTCGAGGAAACCGGTCTGCAGCCGAGTTGGTCGGCGGACGAGAGCAGGCTGAAAAGCATCGCTGAGGACTGCGATAGGCGCGTCGAGACAAGTGAATTTATACTCGATCGCCCGGTGATCGTCGCTCCCGACGGTGATTGGGCCAACATCAGAAGCTGGCGGGTGGTGCGAAGATTGTAGAGTTGCGCCGTCGGCGACCAACCAGGGCTGGCGAGGATGCCGCGGCCGGTACATAGTCGTGCGCCAACAACCGGAAGGATGTCGAGTATGTCCGAGCTGCACGGCTTTCTCGACGAAGCTCGCGCGCTGTTGCCGGCCGCCGTGACATTGCGCCGCCGCATTCATGCCAAACCCGAGCTCGGGCTTGATCTGCCGCTGACGACCGCCGCGGTGTTGGACGAATTGCGCGGGCTCGATGTCGCGATCGCCCGCGGATCATCCACCTCCGGCCTCATCGTCACATTGACCGGCACCGGGCCGCGCGCGCAGATCGGCCGCACGATCCTGTTGCGCGGCGACATGGATGCTCTGCCGATGCCGGAGGATACCGGGCTCGACTATGCGAGCGAGTTTCCCGGACGCATGCACGCGTGCGGTCACGACTCCCATACCGCGATGCTGGTGCAGGCGGTGCATCTGCTGCACCGGCACAAAGACGAGCTCGCAGGCACCGTCAAATTCATGTTCCAGCCCGGCGAGGAGGGCCATGGCGGCGCACGATTGATGATAGCGGACGGGCTGCTCGATGCGGATCCGAAACCCGATGCCGCCTTCGCATTACACATCTGGCCCAACTCCAAGACCGGCGCCATCATGGGCAAGCCCGGTCCGATGCTGGCGTCCGCCGATACCTGGACCATCATCGTGAAGGGGCGCGGCGGTCACGCCTCCATGCCGCATGACGCAATTGATCCAATCCCGGTCGCATTCGAGATCGGGCTCGCGTTGCAGGCCCTCGTCACCCGGCGGATCGACGTCTTCGATCCCGTGGTCTTGACCTGCGCCAAGGTGACGGCCGGCACCACCAACAACGTCATTCCCGAATCGGTCGAGATGGTCGGCACCTTGCGAGCCATCTCCGAGGCCGCCCGCGATCGGGCGCATGCGGGAATCCGCCGGGTGGCGGCGAACATCGGCGCAGCGCATTTGTGCGAAGCCGAGGTCTCGATCCAGAGGGGGTATCCGGTCACCGTCAACGACCCGGCCTTTGTCGATTTCGCCCGCACCGTCGCGACCGAGCTGCTCGGCGCCGACGCCTATGTCGACTGGCCTGCGCCGCTGATGGGTGCGGAGGATTTCTCCTATGTCCTGCAGCGCATCCCCGGCTGCATGCTGGCACTGGGGGCGATGCCGGATGGCTATGACGGGCACGACCACGTGGCACCCTGCCACTCCAACCGCATGATTATGAATGAGGGGGCGATGGCGGTCGGCATCGCGATGCACGCCTCGATCGCCCACCGGTTCCTCGCGCCAGCGAGATAGCCGCTCGTCCCTAGCTGGGACCGGACCGGGTGAAACTCGACAAGCTCCTCCGCTGGCGTCCCGCGCCATCGAAATTGCCGGGATCGAGCCAACGCTCAAATGCCGGCTTCAGCGTCGGCCATTCGCTGTCGAGGATCGAGAACCAGCAGGTGTCGCGGTTGCGCCCTTTGTAGACCGTCGCCTGACGGAACATCCCTTCGTAGCGGAACCCCAGGCGCAGTGCGGCGGCGCGCGAGGGCGCGTTGAGCGAGTCGCATTTCCATTCGTAGCGGCGATAGCCAAGCTCGTCGAAGACTCGGCGCATCATCAGGAACATGGCCTCGGTCGCCGCCGGGGTGCGCTGCAACGGCGGCGCGTAATTGATGCCGCCGACCTCGATGACTCCTGGCGCGGGGTCGATGCGCATCAAGCTGGCGACACCGACCGCACGTCCGCTCCGGCGCTCGATGATGGCGTGGACCAGCGGATCGTCGCGCGACGCCGCCTGCTCCACAAAATCGCGGTACTCCTCGAACCGGGGGAAGGGGCCATAGGGCAGGTAGGTCCAGTTGCGCCCCTCCTGGTCGAGCAGGTAGGCAGCGTGGAGCTCGGCGGCATGGCGTGGCGGGTCGATCGGCTCGACGGAACAGAAGCGCCCCTCCATTGCCGTGCGCGGCGGGCGCCGTCGCGCCGTCCAGTGCGGCAGCGGAACGCCAATCGGCTGCCCCAGCTCATTGCAATGTTCGGCCATGGCCGTCCGTTTCCTCCTCGGAGGAATCACGCCGCGCCGAGAAAGTCCTTCGTCCATTGCTGGTAGTCGTCGGCGCGGGTGACCCGGCGCATCAGCTCGGGCGAAGCGATCCCTTGCAGGTCACCCGGTTTCGTGCCGTCGCGTAATGCCTTCAGCGTGTTGTAGACCGCCTGAACCGCGGCGCTGAACGGGGCGTGGCCCTGCAAGGCAACCCGCACCCGATGCGCCGCCATCCAGTCGAGATCGGCGAGCGGCCCCGAGCCGCCGCCGGTGATCAGCGGGATCCTGATCTGCGACGACACCGCCTCGATGCTGGCGACGGTGACGCCGCCGGCGAGAAAGATCGCGTCGACCCCGGCCGCCTCATAGGCCTTCGCTCGCTTGACGGCCTCGTCGACATTGGCGATTGCCAGCGCGCTGGTGCGACCGGCGATGACCAGGTTCTTGTCCTGGCGCGCCGATAATGCCGCCTTCATCTTGCCCACACCCTCGTCGACCGAGCTCAAGCTCGGCTTGCCGTTGGGTCCATAAGGCCGCGGCAGCACGGTATCCTCGATCGACATCGCGCAGATTCCGGCGGTCTCCAGTTCGTCGACGGTGCGACGGACGTTGAGCGCGTTGCCGTAGCCATGATCGGCGTCGACCAGCAATGCCAGATTGCCGGCACGGCAAATTCGGTTGGCCTGAGAAGCGAACTCGGTCAGGGTCAGAACGACCAGATCGGGGGCGCCGAGCACCGACATCGAGCCGATCGAGCCGGAGAAGATACCGACTTCGAAGCCGAGATCCTCGGCGATCCGCGCCGAGATCGCGTCATAGACGGAGCCGGTGTGCACGCAGCGATTGCCGGCCATCAGCGCGCGAAAGCGCTCGCGCCGTTCGGTCCAGTTCATGGTGTCTCGCCCCTCGAAGGTTTTCGGGATGGTTTCTCGCGCTGTGAGCTTATCATGGGACGAGCCAGGTCAAAGGGAGGAGATCATGGAGAAACGCATCGCCGTCATCGGCGCCGGTGCCATCGGCGGCTATACCGGCGGCCAGCTCGCCCATAACGGGTTCGACGTGACCTTGATCGACCCGTGGCCCGAGCACATCGAGACGATCCGTAAGGAGGGGCTGGCACTCGAAGGCATGACCCAGGAGGAATTCGTCTGCGCCCGCCCGAAGACGATGCATCTGACCGAGGCTCAGGAGCTCGCCAAGCAAAAGCCGATCGACATCGCGATGGTTGCGGTCAAATCCTACGACACCGAATGGGCGACCCGATTTATCGCACAATACTTGGCGCCAGATGGATACGTCGTGTCATTGCAGAACTGCATGAACGAGGAGCGCATTGCCGGGGTCGTCGGCTGGGACAAGACCGTGGGTGCGATCCCGGCACTGCTCGGCGCCGAGCTCTATGCGCCGGGGCGGGTGCGGCGCACCGCGGCGCGCGGCGCCTCACCCTACGAGGTCTATCGCGTCGGCGAGGTCCACGGCCGCATCACCAAGCGGCTCGAGGAATTGGCGGAGATGATCGCTACGATCGACAGCGTCAAGGCCACGACCAATTTGTGGGGCGAGCGCTGGTCGAAGCTCTGCGTCAACGGCATGGCCAACGGCGTTGCGGCCGCGACCGGCATGTCCGGCAACGAGATGAACCGCGACGACAAGATCCGCCGGCTCAGCATCCGGCTCGCCGGCGAGGGCGTGCGCGTCGGGCAGGCGCTCGGCTATCAGCTCGAGCACATCCGGGCGCACGAGCCGGAAACCCTGGCGCGCGCCGCGGAGGGCGACGCGGCCGCACTCGACGAAATCGAAACGGCGATCCTCGCGGCGCTGAACTCCAACACCCGCAGCGATCTCGCGCGCCCGTCGATGGGCCAGGACATGTACAAGGGCCGGCGCACCGAGATCGATTTCATCAACGGCGTCATCGCCGAGAAGGGCCGCGAAGTCGGCGTTCCCACGCCGAGCCATGTCAGGCTGATCGAGGCGGTGAAGCGCGTCGAGCACGGCCAGATCCCGGCCAAGCCCGAGAACCTCTACGCGATCTGACCGGGCCCTCCCGGCCTGAGGCTCTCGGCCGAAGCGGGATCGACTTGCGGCACCGACAACCAAATAATTGCCATAGTCACATTCTATCTACGCTTCCATAGGCGCCCTGAGAGGGTGCGGGATTGTCATTGTAGGAGTTGGCGACGCCTGATCTCGACCTGATAAAACAGGGCGAACAGGGATTGCCCCGTCCGCCGGCCCACGGCTGCCGTCGATGGAACTCGCGATAGGAGGCTCGCCCGATGCTCGACTAACCTACCAAGCGTTTGGTTGTCTACTTGACGCGGGCTTCGTGCGCGGTCAATTTGCGGGCTCGGACGATCAGAGTTTCCGCGGAGGTAATGCCATGAAGCTGATGTGGTTTCACCTGATGCCGTACACCGAGCTGCCCGACGATTTCCGCGACAAGCACCCCTCGGTGTGGGTCGACATCCATTCCTCGCTGTTCGACCCGCGGCGCGCCCATCACATGTACAACGACTTCATGGACGAGCTCGAATACGCCGCCGAATGCGGGTTCGACGCGGTCTGCGTCAACGAGCACCACTCGAACGGCTACGGGCTGATGCCGTCGCCCAATCTGGTCGCCTCGGCATTGGCGCGGCGCACCAGCGACACAGCCCTCTGCGTGATGGGGAATTCCTTGGCGCTCTACAACCCGCCGACCCGAGTCGCCGAAGAATTTGCGATGATCGATGTGATCTCGGGCGGGCGGTTGATCGCCGGCTTCCCGGTCGGCACGCCGATGGACACCTGCTTCGCCTACGGGCAGAACCCCAGCATGCTGCGCGACCGCTATTACGAGGCGCACGACCTCGTGCTGCGCGCGTGGACCGCGCCGGACACCTTTGCCTTCAACGGCCGGTTCAACCAGCAGCGCTACGTCAACATCTGGCCGCGGCCGGTGCAGAAGCCGCATCCGCCGATCTGGATCCCGGGCGGCGGCTCGGTCGAGACCTGGCGGTGGTGCGCCGAGATGGACCATGTCTACGCCTACCTGTCCTATTTCGGCTACCAGGCCGGGCAGGCGACGATGGACGGCTTCTGGAGCGAGATGGATCGGCTCGGCAAGGACCGGAACCCGTATCGCGCTGGCTTTCTGCAGTTCGTCGGCGTCGCCGAAACCCGCGAAGAGGCCTACCGACTCTACCGTGAGCCGGCCGAATATTTCTACGGCCGGTGCCTGCATGTCGACCCGCGTTTCGCCAACGCGCCCGGTTATACCAGCGAGGCGACACAGCGGGCCGGGGTCGTCGGCCAAGTTGCTCAGGTGGCGCGGATGCGCCGGTTCGACACCTTGGCCCGCGAAATGGACGCGATCGTCGAGAAGGGCTATGTCATCATCGGCTCGCCGGACGAGGTCGCCGCCCAGCTCAAGGAGGTCGCGACCAATCTCAACGTCGGCCACCTGATGCTGCTGATGCAGTTCGGCAACATGGGCAAGGATCTGGCGAAGTACAACACGCGACTCTTCGCCGAAAAGGTCATGCCCCAGCTAACCGACATCTTCTCCGAATGGGAGGACCGCTGGTGGCCACGGCCGATGAACCGCGAGGCGCGGGCGCCGTTGACCCCGTTTCGCCAGGCGGCGATGGCGGCGGAGTGAAGGTGCGATTGGAATGCTCTCAATAATCTCCCTCTCCGCCCGCTTGCGGGGGGAGAGGGCCGGGGTAAGGTGGGTGGCGGCGCCGCGCTTGAGACATCCGAAGGCCACCTCAACCCTCCCACGCCTTCGGCGCGGGCCCCCGCGATGCGGCGGAGAGGTGCAAATGGCGGCGGCCAGTGATTGGGAGACGGTCGTGAGCGAATTGGAGACGCTGTCGGTCGACGTCAACGGCTTCTCCTGCCGGGTGTGGAAGAAGGGCGAAGGACCCAAGCTCGGCTTTCTCGCCGGCTTTGGTGGGTTGCCACGGTGGATTCCGTTTCTCGATGCTCTGGCGGGCGAGCGCACCGTCGTGGTGCCGTCATTACCCGGGTTCCCCGGCGGCGAGCGCGGACACAGCGTGCTCGACAGCCACCTCGACTGGGTGCTGGCGGTTCGCCACTTGCTGCAGAAGGCCGGGCTCGAAGGCGCCGACTTGGCCGCTAGCACGGTCGGCGGCTCCTTTGCCGCCGAGATCGCAGCGATCTGGCCGAGTGCCGTCCGCCGCTTGGCGCTGATCGCGCCGTGGGGCCTGTTCGATGAGAAGGAGCCGATGACCGACCCGTGGGCGCAGCGCGCACCCGAAGTGCCGGCATTGCTCTGCGCCGACCCCGAGCGCTGGAACCAGCTCAAGACCGAGCCCGAGGGCGCCAACTCCCCGGAATGGCCGATCGAGCAGGTGCGCGCGAACGAGGCAGCGGCACGTGCCTTCTGGCCGCTCGGCAACACCCGGCTCGAAAAGCGGCTGCCGCTGATCGCCGCGCCCACACTGCTGATCTGGGGGGCGGAGGACCGCGTCGTGCCGCGCAGCTATGCCGACCGCTTCGCCGCGGCGATCGCTGGCCGGACCGAAATAACCACGATACCCGGCGCCGGACATCTGGCCGAGCTCGACAAGGCCGACGAGGTGGCCGCGGCGGTACTGCGCTGGACGAGCTGAGGAAAAACAACATGATCAAACGCTTTCACGCGCTTTACGTCGGTCAGATCGCGCTCGACAATGTCGGCCTCGATGGCACCCCGGCGAACGACCGCCGCTATTCGAACGAGCGCTTGAGCGAGGTGTTCTGGACCGCGCGCGATGTCGCCCGCCTGATGGACGAACTCGGCTACTACTGCTTCTGGACTGCCGAGCATCATTTCCAGCGCGAAGGCTATGAGTGCCTCCCGAATTTGATCCAGCTCGGGCTATGGCTCGCCACCCAGACCAAGCGCTTAAAATTCGGCTGCGCTTTCAACATCCTGCCGATGTGGCACCCGATCCGGCTCGCAGAGGATTACGCGATGGCCGACATCGTGACCGACGGCAGGGTCATCATGGGTGTCGGCCGAGGTTACCACACGCGCGAAATGGAAACCCTCGGCGCACCGCTGCTCGACACCGAGGCCAATCGGGCGATCTTCGAGGAGGGACTCGAGCTCCTGCTGAAGTGTTTCAATGAAGACTCGTTCCGTCATAAGGGCAAATACTTCGAATGCCCGCCGCCGGTGCCTTATCGTGGCTACCAGCTAGAAGAGATCACGATGGTGCCGCGGCCCAAGAACCTGCCGGTCGAAATCTGGATGCCGATTGCCAGTGGCAAGACCATCGACCTGATGGCGCAAAAGGGCCTCAAGGCCATGGTGACGTTAAACGGCGAGAAGATCCTCGACGATGTGGTGCGCGCCTATCACACCGCCTGCGCCCGACATGGCCGCCCGAAACAGCTCGGCGAGGACATGATCTGGGGTGCGGGCCTTTATCTCGCCGACACGCAAGAAGAGGCGATGCGCCGGGTCGAGCCGTCGCATGACGAGCGCTACAAATGGTTCGCGCCGTTCGGGTTTGTCCGCTACGCCGACGAGCACGGCCGTACCTGGGGCACTCCCGGCGCGCCGTCACGGGTGCCCTCGCTCGCCGATGGGGTCAAGCAAAAGGCTTGGTTCTGCGGACCACCGTCGCATGTCATCGACGGCATCAAGTCCATCGAAGCGAAATACCCGGGGCTCGAGGATTTCATGATCCACTGGGCCGAGGGTCTGCCGCCCGACGAGTTCAAGGAGCAGCTGCGCTGGTTCGCCAAGGACGTGATGCCCGCGTTCAATCGCAGCTAAAGGGGCCCTCACCCCGGCCCTCTCCCCGCAAGCGGGGCGAGGGAGTGGATGTGCAAGCGGATTGAGGGGTGACAGATTGAACCGGCTGGATGGGTGACATCTTGCTTCATTGAGCATCAAGGGTGTTGCGGTTGATGGGCCTGTGGGGTTGTGGGGATCGCGGCAGCGATCTCCAT
>Ga0210407_10000492_pt1 | contig 44610 bp, 32 predicted proteins | sample IncBWC27MmetaG_FD_150860 | JGI IMG/M metagenome (GOLD analysis project Ga0210407, IMG submission 150860) | Forest soil microbial communities from Barre Woods Harvard Forest LTER site, Petersham, Massachusetts, United States - Inc-BW-C-27-M | ecosystem: Environmental > Terrestrial > Soil >...
TGACCGCAAACGCTGAAGAGGCGCAGCGGATCGCGCTCGAGATTCAGGATTCGAGACTTGCCCATACTTCTCTCCAGTCTCATTTTTCGGATGACGCTCCGCCGATCTCTGACATTCTGTTTGAAGGCACCGAAGCGGGGCTCAACGCTCAGGAAGCACAATTCCGAAAACTGTGCGCGAGTGCAGGAGTTTCGGAGGCTTCGACATCAGGCTTGAAGGCGCGCGAGATGCTTTGGGCTTTTGCCGAGCCCGCGAGCGCGGCCATGGCGAAAATTGGCATCTTGCCGGTAAACCTTGCTCGAACGATTCAGTTCGCGGAACACATTGCCAAGGAGAAACAGCTCCGGTGGAAAGCGCTCACGTACGCAACGGGCATCGGATGGTTGCGCTTGGAAGGCGAAGCTAGCTCGCTGCGCGGGGCGCTTCAGGCGTTGCGCGGCGAATTGGAGAGGCAGGGTGGTTCCGTCGTCGTGCTTCATCGGCCGGCAAAAATGGCGGAGTTTGACGCGTGGGGAAACGCGGGCGATGCGATTCCCTTAATGAAAGCGGTGAAGCGGCAGCTTGACACGAAGAGCACGCTGAACCCGGGCCGCTTTGTTGGCGGCATCTGATGGCGGAGATGATGGAAAACACGGAATGCAAGAGCGCGTTTGACGCGCACCACGCGCCTTCGAACGAAATCATCGAGAAGTGCGTGCACTGCGGGTTTTGCTTGCCGGTGTGCCCCACCTATGTTTTGTGGGGACAAGAGATGGATTCGCCGCGCGGACGGATTTACCTGATGAAGCTGGCCAGCGACGGTGCGGCAGAGATGAACGAGAAGTGGGTGAGCCACTTCGACAGTTGCCTCGGCTGCATGGCGTGCATGACAGCGTGCCCATCCGGCGTGGACTACGGAAAGCTAATCGAGGCTACGCGCGCGCAGATTGAACGAAAGACCGAGCGTTCCCGCGGAGAAAAGCTCCACCGGCGATTCATGTTTGAAACCTTTACGCAGCCGGATCGCTTGCGGCAAATGCGGTTGCCGCTGCTGGTCTATCAGAAATCCGGATTGCAGGCCGTGGTGCGCGGCTTGAGTTTGTTGAAACTGCTGCCGAAAACCATACAGGCGATGGAAGCGCTGCTGCCAAAGCTGGGAGCGAAAGAAACAGTGGCGGAAGTTACGCCGGCGGTGGGAACGAAGAGGGGGCGGGTTGGATTGCTATTGGGTTGCGTGCAGCGCGAATTTCTTTCGCAGGTGAATGCGGCAACGGCGCGAGTCTTAGCGGCAGAAGGATGCGAAGTTGTAGCACCGGGTGAGCAGCCATGCTGCGGGGCTCTATTGGTGCACGCCGGCGAGGAAGCGGCGGCTGTCGCGCTGGCTAAGAGAACGATTGATAGGTTCGAGCGCGCCGAGGTCGAGACGGTCGTCACCAACGCGGCGGGTTGCGGCTCAAATGTGAAAGAGTATGGCCATTTGCTTCGGGATGAGCCCGAATATGCGGAACGAGCCAGGGCGTTCGCGGCGAAGTGCAAGGATGTGAGTGAAGTGCTTGGGGAAATGGAGCCGCGCGCCAGGCGAAATGAGCTGAAACTTAGGGTGGCGTTCCACGATTCGTGCCACTTGCAGCATGCGCAAGGCGTTCGTTCACAACCGCGCGCATTACTCTCGAAGATTCCGGGACTTGAACTGACGGAAATTCCTGAAGCAGCAATCTGCTGCGGGTCAGCGGGAATATACAACCTGGTGCAGCCGGATGCGGCGAACGCGCTCGGCGACCGCAAAGCGGACCTCATCGCCCCGCTGAAGGCCGACGTAGTGGCAACGGGAAACCCCGGATGTATCTTGCAAATGCAATCCGCACTAGCGCGACGTGGCCAGAAGACTCCCGTGGTGCATACGATTCAACTGTTGGATGCATCGATTCGGGGCGAGTCAAAGGAATTTCTCAAACGTTAGCCCTTTCCCGCCGACTGCTACTCGAAGGGGATGCGAGTCTTCTGGGAAATATCGCGCAACTCCTCGACGACCGGCAGAACCAGCGGCACACCATTTTCGCGGCGCCATTTTTCCGCTTCGCGTTCGGGGTCGCCGGGCAAAAGGGGCCCGTTGGTGCCGGGAGCGGGTTTGGTGGCGCGAAAGACGCGGATGTAATCGTCAATCTGGCGCTTGAAGGAGTCGCGGTCGATGAAGCCGTCGATTTGCATCGCGCCAAAGAAATGGCCAATGCCGTTGCCGACGCTGCGGCTGGGAATTTCCTGGCGAAGAGCAAAGGGCGGCGTGAAGGGTCCCCAATTCGCGCCGCTCAAGACTCCGCATAGAACGTCCACCATAATCGCGAGTCCGTAGCCTTTGTGCCCGCCGCGTTCGCGATCGGAACCAAGCGGCAAGAGCGCGCCGCCGTTGACCATGTCATTCGGATCGGTTGTGTCGCGGCCCTCGCGGTCGACGGCCCAGCCCTCGGGAATGGGCTCGCCGCGCCGGCGCGCTATTTCGATTTTTCCGTAAGCTGCGGCGCTGGTGGCCATGTCAATCACAATGGGCGGCTCCTCATTGCTGGGGAAACCGATGGCGATGGGGTTGGTGCCGAGCATGCGCTCGGCTCCCCACAGAGGCGCGACCAGCTTGGTCGAATTGGTCATGGCCCAGCCAATTAGGTTGCGATCCAGCGCTTTCAGGACGTAGTAACCGGCGATGCCGTAATGATTGGTGTTCTGCACGCTCACCCAGCCCGAGCCAAAGCGCTCGGCCATGTCCATGGCGAAGCGATTGGCGTGCGGGCCGACAACGAGGCCAAGGCCGTTGTCGCCATCGATGGTGGCCGTGCTGGGAGTGGAGCGCAGCACCTTGATTTCCGGCAAGGGATTGATGCGTCGCAGCGTGAGCATGTCGAAATAACTGTGCAGTCGGGCGACGCCGTGGGAGTCGATGCCGCGCAGATCCGCAGCCGCAAGGACATCGGCAGCCTGGACCGCATCCACTTTGGGGACACCAAAATGGACAAACATCCGCGTGCTGAACTCGCGCAACGCTTCGATGGGGAAAACTTTGGTCTCCACTTCAGCCATGTTTTCTGTGCCTTTTCGGGGCGTTATGCCGGAAGAGTCTGCCCGCGGGTTTCCACGCCAAAAGGGATCAAAAGTAAGCCAATTGCGAAGGCGATGGAGGTCAAAGCGACCGGAATTCCGAGCGATTGAAAATGCTGTACGCCAGCGCCGACCAGGAAGGTGATGGCCGCTCCGCCAAATCGGGCAAGAGACGTAGAAAAGGCAAAAGCGCTGGCGCGGCATTCGGTCGGATATTGTTCGGGGAGCCAGAGAGTGTAGACGGCAAAATTCGCGCCTCCGAAGCCAAGAAAGAAAAGACAAACGAAAAACCAGGGAAGCGCGGCCGCTCCGAGATAGAAAACCTTTCCAAACGTGAGCGCGATGAAGACCAGCATCAGCGCGAAGAAAAATCCCAAGGCACCGCGCCGCCCGAGTTTTTCGGCGAGCCAAGGCATCACCAGGCAGCCAAGAATTGTCGCAAAGGAAACGAGCATGGTGGCCCGCGAAGCGAGTTGCGCCGCCAATGGTCCGGCTCTTCCTGCGGCCTCGGCAAGCACGGTTACGGCGGCAGGGACGTATACGGTTCCTGCCCAGAGGCCGCAAATCGAAGCGAGCATGAACAAGGAATTGAGAATCGTTCGCCGGCGCATGGCACTGGAAAAAAGCGCCGCGAACGGCTGCCAGATGTGCCTCGCTCGAACGACTCCTTCTTTCTGCTTCCAGCAAGCGGGCTCGGTCACGCCATGACGCACCCAAGCCAGGAGCAGCGCGGGCAGTCCGCCGACGGCAAACATGTAGCGCCAGCCAAATCTGCTTCCAATCACAAAGTTGAGCAGCGCCGCGAGAAAAACTCCCACGTAGTATCCCGTGTGCATGTAACCCGCGCCGGCGCGCCGGCGGTCCTCGGGCCATTCCTCGGCAACGAAGGTTCCGCCCATGGCCCACTCGCCGCCGATTCCTATGCCCGCGAGCAAGCGCAGCACGGCGAGTTGCCACACATTTGTGACCAGGGCGCTGAGAAACGTGAACACGGAATACCACACGATGGTGAGCATCAGCGTTCGAACGCGCCCGAATTTATCGCCCACCGGACCCCAAAGAAATGCGAGGCCCCAACCGCAAAGGAATAAGGCGAAGAGCAATCCACCGTAATAGCCAACGTTGCCTTTCGTTGCGGCGATGCCGGAACGCGGGAGCAGCTCGCGAAGAGAAGGCACGAGGACCAGGGCATAAATGAAGGAGTCCATGCCATCCAGCGTCCAACCTCCCCACGAAGCCCAGAAGCCGCGAACCTGGTTTCGCGTGAGCGGCGTGGCCTTCAGCGTTTGGACTTCCACCTGGTTCTGGGTAGTAGACATGGCAGCGGGGACTATACCAAAAGTGGCTTGGAGGAAAAGAAAAATCGAGGAGAAAACAATGGGATGTATTTGGGCGATTCGTCTAACGATAACCGCGAATGAAAAAATAAACCGTCATAGCGGTTCCCACGACGATGACGAAGGACTTCACCCAGGCTTGCGGGAGTTTCTGCGCGAGGCGCGCGGCAAAGTATCCGCCCAGCAGGGAGCCTACTGTCATAACAATGGCCTGCGGCCAGACGATGGCGCCGGTCACGATAAAAGTCACGGTGGCGACGCCATTGATGACGCCGCCGAGAATCACCTTGAGCTTGTTCATGGCGTGAATGTCGGTCATGCCGAGCGCGGCAAGCATCGCCAGATTCATGATGCCGATGCCGCCCCCGAAATAGCCGCCATAGACGGCGACGAGCAGCTCGAAGACGGAGGCTCCGATCACCGCCTCGGTCGTGGCATCGTGTGAAATGCCTGCCGAAATCCGCCCAGTCAGGTGCTTGCCGAAGGCAAAGAGCAATGTGGCGCCGAGCATGAGCCAGGGCAGCACGTGCAGAAACGTTTGCGCAGGCGTCTTGATAAGAAGAAAGGCACCGGCCAGGCCGCCGAGGATGCTGGTCAGCACTAGAGGAATCATCACGCGCCGGGGAATGTTTAGCTTTTGCGGATAAGCGCCGCCGCTCGCCGTAGTGCCCACCCAGAGGGCCAGAGTATTGGTGGCGTTAGCAGGGATCGGTGGAACACCAACAAACAAAAGAGCCGGAAAGGAAACGAAACTCCCGCCGCCCGCTACTGCATTGATTCCGCCACCGAGGGCGCCGGCGAAGAACAGGAAGATGGCGGTATATGGGCTCAAGAGGAAGTTCTATCATGAATGCGGTTTGTCCACCAAAGAGCACTCCCCGGGCTCAGGCGGCAGCACAGTGTAATGATATGTATTGTTGAGGCAGTCCTCGTTCTGACGTCCCAAATCCGCGCTAAGTCATTTCTTGACAACGAACGCCGTCCCGTATATGAACGGGGGCGTTCCAGGGCCCTTCCGCCACTGAAGGCCTGGGTCGCACAGCAAAGGCGAGTTCCAGGGGGATTCAGGGGAAGGGAGACGTGAGGTGAGGGTGTGCCGCATGGCCTCGCTCCAGGGAGCGATCCACCGGCGGCACCCCATCGGTAGAAGGTGGGAGTCCACAGGAGGAAGCATGGCCAGCCGTGCAGACGCAATTCCGATAGGCGGAAGCGCCGAATACAGCATCTGGAGAGTGATTATGGCCTCCAGTGTTGGGACGATGATCGAATGGTATGACTTCTATATTTTCGGCAGCCTCGCCGCAGTGCTTGCGCTCAAGTTTTATCCGCCTGGAAACGATACTTTTGCCTATATCGCCTATTTGGCGACGTTCGCGGTGGGCTTCCTCGTGCGACCTTTCGGAGCGCTTTTCTTCGGGCGCATCGGCGACCTGGTCGGGCGCAAGTACGCCTTTCTCGTGACCTTGACCATCATGGGTGGGGCAACATTTCTGATCGGTCTGCTACCTGTCTACAGCACTGCCGGTTGGTTCTCTCCCATCACGCTGATTCTCATCCGTGTCTTGCAGGGCTTGGCCCTCGGTGGTGAGTACGGCGGTGCAGCGGTCTATGTGGCCGAGCACGTTCCCGATAACAAGCGCGGCTTTTACACCAGCTTCATTCAGATCACGGCGACTCTTGGCCTGTTCGTCTCCCTCATCGTGATCCTCCTCACCCAACAATCGATGAGTAAGGAAGCCTTTAGCGCGTGGGGCTGGCGCCTTCCCTTCCTGATCTCCATTATCCTGGTCAGCATCTCCCTTTACATCCGCTTGAAAATGAAAGAGTCGCCGATCTTCGCCTCCATCAAGAGCGCGGGAATGACCTCGGCGCAGCCGCTGAAGGATGCTTTTGGGAAGTGGGAGAATCTCAAGCGCGTGCTCATTTCGCTCTTCGGCGCCACGGCGGGCCAGGGCGTCGTTTGGTACACCGGCCAGTTCTATGCCCTCTTCTACCTGCAGACGATCCTCAAGGTGAACACCAAGACCGCCAACATCATCATTGCCATTGCACTGCTCTGTGCCATGCCATTCTTCACCGTCTTCGGCGCGATTTCGGACAAGATCGGCCGGAAATGGCTCATGCTGGGCGCCTGCCTCCTCGCCGTCGTCACCTACATCCCGATCTACAAGGCGATGCAGAGCGCCGCGGGGAACAACGTGGTCACTGTGAAATCCGCAAGAAACAAGGTCACCGGCGCCACCACTTTAACCGCCATGACCACCGACGCCGCTACCGGGGCGCTGGTCCCCGCGAAAGAAGCTCCCAACCCGAATGTGCCTATGCTTGTTTTTCTGGTCTTCCTCCAGGTGATTTACGTCTGCATGGTCTATGGTCCCATCGCGGCATATCTCGTCGAGGCTTTCCCGGCGAAGATTCGCTATACGTCTCTTTCGCTTCCCTATCACATAGGTAACGGCGTTTTTGGCGGCCTCCTGCCGCTCATCGGATTATGGAGCTGCGCGGCGACCGGGAATATTCTTGCCGGCCTCTATTACCCGATGATCGTGGCAAGCCTGACCTTTGTCGTCGGCGGTCTGCTGCTCAAGGAGACCCACGGAACACTCATCTGGGACGAAGTCGGCGGCATGAAATAGCGAATCTTCGCGGATTGACTCCCGCGCCTTCGCGGGAGCATCATTTTTGGCAGGCAGGCTCGTTCCACACTGATGCTGAGCCTGAATCATGCTGTCCCGCGTTGTTGCATAACAATCGAACACACTCTTCGAAGGGGAGTTGCCGCCGTGGCCACCGCTCGACCGAAGCTAAACGCGAAAGAATCGAAGGGCAAGCAGAAACTCACCGAAGCGCAAATCGCCGTGCACTGGAAGGAAGAAGAATCCTTCCGCCCTCCCAAGGAATTCATCGCCCAGGCGAATCTTGCCGATTCCGCCTTCGTCAAAAAATTCAGCGAAAGGAATTTTCCGCAATGCTTCGACCATTACGCTTCCCTACTCGACTGGGACAAGCCGTGGCGCAAGACTCTCGACGCGAGCAATCCGCCTTTCTGGAAATGGTTTGTCGGGGGCAAACTCAACGCCTGCTACAACTGCGTTGACCGCCACCTCGCCAAGCACAAGAACAAGGCCGCCCTGATTTTCGTCCCTGAGCCGGAAAACGAATCCCCCATCGTCATCACCTACCAGGAACTCTACAAGCGCGTCAACGAAGTTGCCGCGATGCTACGCGATTTTGCGGGACTGAAAACCGGCGACCGCGTCACTATCCACATGCCGATGATTCCGGAGTTGCCCATCGCCATGCTGGCTTGCGCCCGGCTCGGCGTCGTCCATTCGGTCGTGTTCGGCGGATTCAGCGGCGAAGCTTGCGGGCTCCGCGCCGCCGATTCCGGCAGCCGCGTTCTTATTTACGCCGACGGCTATCACCGCAACGGCAAGTGGGTGGATCACAAGGCCAGCGCGGACATAGCCGTGCGAACTGCTCAGAAAGAGGGCCAGGAGATCGACAAGGTCTTGGTGTGGAAGCGCTATCCCGGAAAATACGCATCCGAATCGCCCATGATCATGGGCCGCGACTTCTTCGTCGACGAAGTCCTCAAAGATTATCGCAACCAGATCGTCGAGCCTGTATCGCAGGACGCCGAAGCTCCCCTTTTCCTGATGTACACCAGCGGCACCACCGGCAAGCCCAAGGGCTGCCAGCACCGCACCGGCGGTTATCTCGCCTACGTCACCGGCACCGCCAAGTATTACCAGGACATTCATTCCGAAGACGTTTACTGGTGCATGGCCGACATTGGCTGGATCACCGGGCACTCTTATATTGTCTACGGCCCGATGGCGCTCGCCACCACTAGCGTGCTCTACGAAGGCGTCCCCCAATTTCCCGACGCCGGCCGTCCCTGGCGCATCGCCGAACGGCTGGACGTCAACATTTTCCACACTTCACCCACCGCCATCCGCATGCTCCGCAAAGCCGGTGGCGACGCGCCGAAAAACTACAACTATCGCTTCAAGCACATGACCACGGTCGGTGAACCCATCGAACCGGAAGTTTGGAAGTGGTACTACGACGTCGTCGGCAAAGGCAAAGCCGTCATCGTCGACACTTGGTGGCAAACGGAAACTGGCGGCTTCCTTTGCACCACCAAGCCCGCGCTCGATCCCATGAAGCCCGGCAGCGCCGGTCCCCCTGCGCTCGGAATCTATCCCATCATTTGGGATGAGAACGGAAACGAAGTGAAAGCAGGCTCGGGTCAGGCGGGCAACATCTGCATCCGGAATCCCTGGCCGGGCATCATGCAGACCATCTGGGGCGATCCGCAGCGTTTCGTCAATCAGTACTACAAAAAGTACAACAAGAACCCGAAAAGCAAGGACTGGCGCGACTGGCCCTATTATGCCGCGGACGGCGCCGTCCTCTCCGCCGACGGCTACTACCGCATCCTGGGCCGCGTCGATGACGTCATCAACGTCGCCGGCCACCGCCTTGGCACCAAGGAAGTCGAATCCGCCTGCCTCACGATTCCCGAAGTCGCGGAAGCCGCCGTCGTTCCGGCCGTCGACGAAGTCAAAGGCCGCGTTCCCGTCGTCTACATCTCCCTGAAGCCCGGCGTTGCAACGACCAAGGCCATCCAGGACAAAGTCGTCTCCACAATTGAGACCATGATCGGCAAAATCGCCCGCCCCAAGACCGTCCACATCGTTCCGGATATGCCCAAGACCCGCTCCGGCAAAATCATGCGCCGCGTCCTTGCCGCCATCTCCAATCACATGGACACCGGCGACATCACCACGCTCGCCAATCCAGACATCGTCGAGCAGATCCGCGAGCTAGTCCAAGGCCGCAATGTAGGCCCCCTCCGCGAAGGCCCCGAAGACATCAAGCGCTTCGGCGACGAACGCTAAGCACCTGTTTGCGTTTGTAGCGGCGACGGCATTTATCCCGACCCGGTTGGGACGTCGCCATCTTCTTTTTTGCTCCGCCTCTGTTCCCGTAGTGCCGTCCCTTTAGGGCGGCATCTTCTCTCTTGCATGTGTAAGGCCCCAAAGCGATCGATAGTAGGGGCTGACGAAATCATAATGCTCGACAATCTTTAAATATCGGAGCAGTGGAAAATGTTGACTTGCTTCCGTGGTGCGGCCTAATATGCCCGCGCGGGCGCATAAAACCAAATCGTGGCGCACGGTGCTGAAATGGAAATCGATAACCCCGGGATAGGCGCCGCCTCTATGGCGATGAGTTTTGGAGCCAAACCCAAATTCCTATTCTTGTTTCAGGGGTTCGCGCTCCTCATGGGTTTGGCAAGCGCGGTGGCCGCATTGCCCGTGGCCGCGATTTCCTTCGGATGCTACGGCGCGGCCATGTTCCTCGGGAGGGTTCGTCCGCTAGGCGATGCGTATGAATTTTTCTCCCGGACGTACGACCGGGTCCTCGGCCGGTTCGGTCAAAAAGTTCTTCAGGACTCCCGAGATACCCCTGCATTGCGACTGATGGTCTCTCTTAGTCTTACCGCCGTGCCAATTTTCGTGATCCAACTCGTTTTAGGGAAACCTCAGCTGCTGCTGGTGATCGCTTTCTATCTTTCTCTTTACGGTCTGAGGTTCCAGCGGTTTGTGAGGATGTTCAGCGCCAGCCACGTGGAGGCACACCGGCGCCAGGGCTACTTTTCGGGGAAATACGATAAAGTCTTCGGCCGCTACCTCGAATTTTTCCTGGGGTACTTCTACGGGAACATCCCGGAGCTGGGCCGGACGGCTCATGTGTGTCTCCACCATAGAGAGAACAGCGGACCCCACGACACTCGCAACACGATAGGCTACGATCGAACCAGCCGGCTGGATTTTCTGTGGTATCTCTCGGACAACATTTGGACGGTCTTAGGGCTCGCTCCCTACGCCTACTTTAGGGCGAGAGGCGATGAAAAGAATCGAAGACGCATGTTAGGGGGAATGGCGCGCTACTATGCTTACTTCGGAGCTGTGTTTATTTACGATTGGAGAATTGGGACGCTGTTCGTGCTGGTTCCTCTTCTCTGCATGAATTTCATCAATGCCATCACCGCATGGGTCCAGCACGCTTTCTGTGATCCAGAACGTCCCGAAGATTATTTCGCCAATTCCGTGACCGTTGTGGATGAGGTGAACTTCATGAACGAAGGATACCACCTCTGCCATCACCACCGTGCCAGCCTCCACTGGACCGAGATGCCGGTTCATTTCGAGCGGATTCGCGACAGGATGAAAGAGGCTGGCTCGTTGGTCTTCCGGGACTTGGATTTTATGGGACTTTTTCTTGAGTTGACTCTCCTTCGCCGAATGGATGTGCTTGCCGAGAAACTTCTCCCGTGGGAACCCATGAACCACGAGCAGAGATTGGCTTTGCTGGCGAAGAGGACCAGCCTCAAGACTCATTGATTAAGATAAATCCCGGTCGCGGCGTCACCCAAGAGGCTCGCAATCGCTTGTTAACTCCCGATTCGTCTTGCGCGCAGGGCAACCATTCAACCCGCCCCAGCTACCGTTCGACACTCAATTCTTGCCCTTCTGTGAGAAACACTTAACAACTTAATTAGGGCATGCTATCCTTTCCCGTGTTTGCCGCTATACATCCTCGCCGTCCTCTCGATTCTACTGTAGGCGTAAACCCTGCTCTTCTCCCCCAATCTCCTAACTCCAATGGAATCATATCGCTTGCAAACCCCGCACCCTCTAACCCTTTTGAAATCATATCGTTTCAAAAATGTGGGAGGAGAGGACGCCTCCGGTCTGTAGCACTAGGAATACCCGAAGTCCCGTCGCGTACCTACTTTTCTTTTCAACGTCTTACGCAATGCAAACTTCACAACTCCTTTCCTTTGATATTCATACAAATTGGTGGGGGGTATGGGGGTGCTGACCACGGCGGTCCTGAAGAAGTACTTCAAGTCTGTCTGCGGCCATTTGAGAACGACTAGCTTACTATGCGGCGATACCTTTTTCGCAAATGTGTGTCAACTGCCAGCCCATCGTGCCTTGATACACAGGTCGCTCCGCGTGACGATTTTCGATGGAAGCGACGCAAATTTTGAGTTGGCCTCCACCGCTCGGGAAGTGACAACATCTCCCATATTTATCGCGAGAGGATTAATGGCATCGTCAGCTTCCGCACAAGTCTTCGTTGGCAATAACCTGGTCGAAGGCTACAAAGCCTCGATGAACGGCGACGGCTTGCGCATCCTGGATCATCTCCCGCAGATCATCGAGCGGGGCGCCGAAGCGCTCACGCCCGCCGAAAAAGAATTATTGAAGTGGGTCGGCGTATTCTTCCGCAAACCTACGCCCGGCAAATTCATGATGCGCATCCGCATGCCCAATGGCTTTGCAAAGAGCGAACAGCTGCGCGCCATCGCCGAGCTCTCACGGCGGCTTGGCAACAGCGTTGTGGACATCACCACCAGGCAGCAAATGGAGCTGCGCGGTTTCACCCTCGACACCGTGCCGGAAATCTTCGAAAAGCTGCGGGGCGTGGACCTGCGCACGCTCCAGACCGGCATCGACAACGTTCGCAACATCAACGGCTGCGCCCTCGCCGGCTTGACCCCGCACGAATTGTTTGACGCCTCTCCCGTCGTCCACGAATTGGATCGCATCATCGTCGGCAGCAAAGGCAACCCGGAATTCACCAATTTGCCGCGAAAATTCAACATCACCGTCACGGGCTGCCTGGACAACTGCACGCACTGTGAGTCGCAGGATATCGCGCTCGTTCCCGCGAAAAAGGCGGGCCGGCTCGGCTTCAACGTGCTTGTCGGCGGTAAGATGGGCTCCGGAGGTTTCACCGTCGCTTCGCCGCTGAATGTTTTTGTCGAACTGTTCCAGGCGGCCGCCGTTGTCGCGGAACTGATCAAGATTTACCGCGATCATGGCCCGCGCGAGGCGCGCTCCAAGTGCCGTTTTGCGTTTCTGATTGAGGAGTGGGGCCTTCGCCGTCTGCGCGCCGAACTTGTGGCGCGCCTCGGCCGCGAGCTTCCTTTCCAGGGGCGGGACATGCGCGGTTCCACGCACGCTGACCACCTCGGTGTGAGTACGCAAAAGCAGGCGGGACTAATGGCCGTGGGACTCTGCATTCCCACCGGCAGAGTCAACCCTGATCAGCTCGACGAGCTCGCGCGTTTGTCTGAACTTTACGGCAGCGGGGAGATTCGTCTCACAACCGCCCAAAACGCAATCATTCCCAATGTTCCCGCGGATCGAGTGGCCGAGCTTCTCGAAGAGCCTTTGCTCAAGCAATTCTCTCCTCGTCCTTCTCCGTTTATGCGTGGATTGGTCGCTTGCGTCGGCACGGACTATTGCAATCTCGCGCTCATTGAAACGAAGAGCCGTGCCATCGCTCTCTCCGAGGCTCTGCACAGCAAAATGGGTTCCGGCGTGAATCCGCTCACGATTCACTGGTCCGGCTGCCCCGCGGGCTGTGGCAACCATCAAGCTGCCGACGTCGGCCTCCGCGGCTTTAAGGCGAAAATTGACGGAAAGATTGTGGATGCTGTCGCGATCTACACGGGCGGACGGACCGGTCCCCATGCAACTGCGGGCCGGGAGATTCTGGAGACCGTGCCCTGCGATGAATCTTTGCCGGATGTCGTGGCCGGCGTCATCCAGTCGTATCGTTTCGATGTAGAGGCCAGGGAGCACGCGGCTTTGAGCGATCCGCTGTTTGCGGCTGCAGCAACCGCAGGATTAGCGTCATGGCGGTTCGCTCGCGAGTTGCCGGCCGCCGCCATGCCGGCTTGAACGGACCCGATGGCTGCTTGTAACAGCAATGTGCGGCGAGAGTTTTCGCGGTGGAGGAGGAGCAATGACGGATTACGTGAATCCTAAGGAGCTACTGCAGGAGGCGGTGCAATTAGCAAAGCGAAAATCCGATCTGCCCGCCCGAGACATGCTCATTCGCGGAATCCTCGCCGGAGCATTTCTCGGCTACGCGACATCGTTGGCGATTGTCGTTACTTCGCAAGGACTCCCTCCGATCGTCGGCGCGATTCTATTCCCGGTTGGGTTCGTCATGCTCGCATTGCTCGGACTGGAATTGGTCACTGGAAACTTCGCTTTGCTGCCCGCAGGCGTCATGGCCGGCACGGTCCGCATCCCGAAGTTGCTTCGCAACTGGGGTTGGGTGTATTTCGGCAACTTGATGGGCAGCGTGCTCTACGCTGCGCTGTTTTATTTGGCGATTACCAACTGGCGCACCGGTAATGGCGGCGCGGTCGCCGATCTTCTGAAGCAAGCCGCGCAGAAAAAAACATTGGCCTACGCGGCGCTCGGTTACAGCGGCTGGGGCACGGCCATGGTGAAAGCCGTTCTCTGCAACTGGATGGTGACCATCGGTGCGATGCTGGCCATGGTGTCGAAGTCTACCGCCGGAAAAATCGCCGCCATGTGGCTTCCCATCATGACGTTCTTCGCGCTCGGCTTCGAGCACTCCGTCGTCAACATGTACGTGATTCCCTCCGGCATGATGCTTGGCGCGCCCATCTCTTTGGGCCAGGCGCTTCTCTGGAACTTGCTGCCCGTCACCCTCGGAAATCTTTTTGCCGGCGCCCTTCTGACAGGGATGGCGCTCTACGCGACTTATCCAGCCGTGATCGCTCCTGTCGTCAGCGTGGCAGACGCGCAAACTCCCACCCAAAGCGAGCAACCAGCCGCCTTCGCGGCGGCCGCCGGCTTGCATTAGAACTCGCTCGTGCGATTTTTGATTGCTTGCTAGTGAGAAGCTCCGCAGCGGAGTTGGACTTCCGCCGCGAGATCGGAGCTCGCCAACGCCGCGCTGACTTGCTCTTCTTCCTTATTTGCTCGCTGGCTTGCTTCGCAGCTCGAGTAGTTTCCCCTGCTGTTCCGGCGTCAACTTGTTCTTGATTCGCACGAGCAGCGTCACTTGCTCCCTTTTGACTTCGCGTTCCGCGGCCAACAGCTTTTCCAATTGCGCGAGAATCTGCTGCTCATCGACGCGTGGCTGCTTGGCCAGCGTAACCAGCTTCTCCATTTCATCCTGCAGCTTCCATTGCAACTCGGTGAATTTCAACTGTGCCTGGCGGATTTCTGTCTTGAAATAATCTTTTTGCTCGCCGCTCAGCCCAATCGCTTCCTGATGCTGAATCACGAGTTCCGGCGCAAAGAAACTCTGCCCGATCGGATCCTGATCGGGCTGTTGCGCGCGGGCCGCTATAGCGGTAAACAGAAACGCCGCACAAATGCAGAGAACTCGCGTCCTCATTTCATTCCTCCTCATCCTTCTTCACGGGGGCATTCAGATAAGACTCTCCGAGCTTCGGCATGGTCCGCAAAATCTCCTGTCCTGGAGCCGCCAGCAGACCATCACTGGGCGCTCGCCATTCCGCCAGTTTCTGTGCATTGGCAAGTTCGTCCCCCGGAATCATGCGCGCCGTTCTCCGTTGCACTGTCACCGCAATCATCAAAAACACTGCAACCACCGCGGTCGCTCCGGCTAGCGTCCACACCCGCAACGACCACGCACGCTTTCCTTCACGTGCAGTCTCGGCCGCGGCCAGCACTCGCGCCCGGAAATCCACCGACGGCTCCGATCCCCGAGCCACGAGCGGCAGCAATGCGTCCAACCGCACCTTTCGGGCACGAACGTTGTCCAGTTCTTCCGAACAAATCGCGCAGGTTCGCAGATGCTCTTCAAGACCGGCTGTCAAACTCCCGGTCAGAGCGGCCTCCAGCACTTGGTCTTTCCAGATCTCGCAGGCATTCTTCATTTCATCACTTCCAGCAAAAGTTTTCGCGCCGCGTGCAGCCGCGATCGAACGGTCCCCGCTGGAATTCCAAGCACTGCGCCCACATCGGCGGCTTCCATCTCTTCAACCAGCGAAAGCTGCAGGACGCTTCGCAGTTTCTGCGGCAAGCGCTCTATTTCTCTCCGGAGCCGGTCCAGCATCACCAGCTGTTCCGCATCCTTCGCTCCGTCCACCATCACTGGCGTTTCTGTCGCCTGCCAAGCGGTATCGCGAGCCAGCCGGCGCCGGTGACTTCTCTGGCGGTTCAACGCCAGCCGGAAAACAATCCGGTTTACCCAACCGCGAAATTTCTCCGCCTCCCGCAGCGATACACGCTTCTGATAAGCGCGCAGGAACGCTTCCTGTGCGGCATCTTCTGCGTCGGCGGAATTTCCCAGAACGCTGTAAGCAATCTGGAAAACGCGCCGCTGGTTCTCGGCAATGCGCTCGTTAAATCCCGCCTCGGGATTAAGCGCTTCGGCTTTGGCAATCAACGCAGTCACGCACGCGCCTGTCACGCTTCTTTTGCCCCTTTACGTATAGACACCGTGGCCCAGCCGTTCGTTCAGGAAAATAGCACGCTTGCCTGGCTACGGAGCGGCCAATTCGAATTGCTTACGAAACCTTGCGCCGGTCTGTGGGCGGCTCGACCGCCCACACCCAGCCTCTTGCGATTCCCTTGAATCAAAACAGAAATATCGGCTGAAACGCCGGCAGGATCGCTTGCAGTTGGGCCGCGATCTGCACGGCCTGAAGTTTCTGCAACTGCTCAGCGCCGAGGATAGCCATGAATTGCGTGAGAAAAAGTTGTTGTGCTTGCGCTATTTGCTGCTGCAACGCGTGAATCTGGATGACCAGGACTCCCACTTGCGCCGGGTTCCCGCCGGAATTCAGCAGATTGCCGAGTTGCTGGATAAGCGACTGCGCTGTTTGAAGCAGCGGGACAACTGCAGCCTGGCGCGCCTGCAACAATTGCTCCAGCTCGCTCACCTGGCCGGGGCTCAATTGCAGAAACTCACCCACAACCTGGAAAGGCGATGTTTCTTGGGCGCTCGGCTGAACATTGGCGGTCTGCACCTGCTGCAATATTTTTTCGATGTTTAGTTTCGTCAGATCCGGTGTGATGGTTACCAGCGCGGATTTGGGTGCAAGCTTTTGCGCGTGCGCCCCCTCGCAGCTCGCAAGAATCATGGCAAGCACAATAAGGGTGATTCCGGTCTTTTTCATGGCGGCGTCTCCTTGAAGTGCGCGCGTTCTGCGCCCTCATTTATCCAGACACCGCCACCACTCGCCTCGTTCGTATTTGTTGATTGTCAGCTACTGAGCAGAACCGCAGCGAAGTTGCACTTCCGCCGCGAGATCCGCATCCATCAATGCTGCGCGCCCGTGCAACGCGGAACACACCTGCTGCGACGTAACTCCCGAAGCGCCGCGCAAATCCGCCCCGGCCAAGTTGGCTCCATCCATTTCCGCTTCGCGGAGAACCGCGCCCGTCAAAAAGGCGCCGCGCAAATCCGCTTTCTTCAAATCCGCATCCAGCAAAATGGCGCCCTTCATGCGCGCGCCTGTAAGATTCGCCTCTCCGAGCCTGGCCGACGACAAATCCGCTTGCTCCAAATTGGCAAAGGACAGCACGGCGTGCTCGAGCCGGGTGTCACGCATATCGGTGCGCGAAAGGTCCGTCCGCAGGAGTTGAGCGTTTCGCAAATTTACCGCGTAGAGCGATGCTCCGGAAACTCGGGCGTTCGAAATCACCGCGTTTTCGAAAGTTCCGTAAGAAAGGTCGGCAAATCGCAGATCCGAAGCCGTCAGATTTGTGCCGGTGGCCTTGGCAGACACCAAAATCGCATGCGTCAGTTGGGCGCGATCGAGCACGGCTGAGCGCAGTTGGGCTTCCCGCAAATTTGCTCCTCTTAAATCTGCTTCAGACAAATAAGCGCCTTCGAGATTTGCGCGCCACAATTTTGCATTGATTAGAAATGCTTTGTAACCCCGCGCGAACCGCAAATTCATTTGATTGAGCCGCGCGCCCGCGATTCCCTCGACTGTCTGGTCGTTCCAAACGGTGCCGCGTGGCGGAGGCGTCGAAAGAGTCGCTTCAGTCAAATCTGCATACGGGCGAAAACCAACCGATTGAAAGACCATCGCTGCCCAGCGTCTTACATCCGCTGGCGATTCTTCCGTGGCGGTTGTCCGGTCGAAAGGCAATCCGCGATTTACGCCGAGAGAAAAGAGAAAAAGAATACAGCCCGTTGCCAATGCCGCGCGAGTGGTGCCCAGCACCATTCGAAGAATGTTTTTCGATTTCGGCAGCCGGATATCGCCAGGCCGAAGTACGCGCGACACCACAAACGGCACGCACGTGGCGGTTGCCACGGAAAGAGTCATCAGAAGCACATGCAGTAGCGTCCCCCGGAAGTCCTGGCGCGGCAGATACCGGAGCCAGAAGAAGAAAAGCGTTACGGGAACAATCCAGTAGGCGAGCACGGTCGAGAGTACCGTTTCGAACGCGGTCATCGCCGAACGCGATTCCCCCTGCCACCGGAAATGCCTCCGCACCAGCCCCATCAGGTACCACGGGCCGTCCTTCTCGAGGGTCTGCCCGTCCGGAAAGACCGCTGGGAGCGCGGCCATGCTGCCCCACAGCCTCAACAGCAGAAAATGAAATCGCAGGGAGAGCACCAGAAGGACCAGTGGACCACCAAGATAAAACCCCGTCATCGGAAGCAGATTCCCGAAGCGTGTCGTGTGCAACGCCGAGGAATTGATCAACAAGCGCGTATCGCTGGTGAAACCAATCAGGAAGCCGCAGATGACGCTCACACCGACGGTGAGGAAATAAAACCAGCGCGCGACTTTCGTGGCGTCGCCGATGGCTTTCGAACTGTCGACCGCGGAAATCGATTCCGGCAGGACCGCATCGAAAAGATTGGTTCCGCCCAACCGGCCGAACCACAATCCTTCAGCGCCATACAAATTGGCGCCCATCAGGTTCGACCCGCGCAATTCAGTGCCTAACAGGTTCGCATTCTGCAGATTCGAACGCACCAGGCTGGCGCCGCGCAAATTGGCCATCGATAAATCCGCGCCCGCAAGGTTTGTTCGATGCAGGTGAGCGCCCTGCAAATTCACGCCGGTCAGGTCCGCTTTCGCTAAGTTCACGCCGCAGAGATCTGCCTTGACTCCCGTTTCTCCGCCCGATTCCACCCAGATCTTGTGCTGATCCAGAATCTCCGCAAGATCGAGCAGCGAGATTCCGATGGAATCTCCGTCGCTCGAGTGCTCTCCACCGGCAGGATTCCCCCTGTCAATTTCGCTCTTCAATTCATCCATTTCCTTGACTGCTTGAATCTCCAGGCCCATTCGAATTCTTTCCCCAGCTTTCTTTGCCCGCTCCTGCCCTTCCTGTCGCACTTCGCCTCCCCAGCCGCCGCACGCGCGCATTTCTTAATGCGTTCAAATTCTGGGCGGCACGCTTCGGATTCCCCCGCAACAGGCAGTGCTACTGCCGGGCTGCTTCCATCCTCTCCTACCAGCGCTGTGGAAATCGCCTGCCCGGAAGTACAGGCGGCGCACCGGTAACGGGGGTGATTCAATTGTGGGCTAGGCGAGAAACTTGAACGCGGAGTGCGCGGTCATAGAGAAATATCCGCGCACGCTGGGGATACTGGTCAGAATATCAGATTCAAATGCCGATAGGGAAAAAGTGCCGGGGTAGCTTCGCTGAGGGGCCAAGGCACCCCGGCTTATCCCGCCCGCCTCCGCAGTGAGCGAGCAAGGAACTCGTCAGGAATCTCGTCTACAGCAAGGCCAAGAAACCGCTGGAACATACTTCGTGCCGCAGGGGCAAAAAGCTGTTCAGAAATTCTTGCGCACGAGGCCGGGAAAGCGGCGGCTTCCTTTTTAGAAACTCTTTTACTTTTCTTCCTCGCCGCGGAGGAATTCGTAACGCTCGATAGCGGCGACCACACCGACGGAGCCTTCATCGCGCGGCTCGGTGCGCTGCACGCGGCCGAGGCAGCGGACCCGTACGGGCCCCGCCATTGTAATCTCGTTGGGAAGGGTCAGAAGAATCTCTACTGGCGAGCCTTCCCTGACATCCTTGGAAAGGAAGAAGTAAACACCGCGGGAGCTGACGTCCCGTGATTCGGTGCTGGTTTCACCAACCGCGGCTCCCGTTGTCCAACGAACAGTGAGCGGCAGCCGCATGGAAAAGCGCTGGGTAGTGCGGCGTTCGGAGCCAGTCAAAGAAGTCCTCCTCATCGAAGAGAGAGTGTATCCGGGTGCGGCCCAGGGAACAATAGGACTCAGGATACAAAATGGGTTCAATGCTGAGAAGTACCGAGGTACTAGAACGGAGCCGGAAACTAGAACTAGAGGATAGGATAGCCGCGTCCGGAATACACAAAACGCACCTTTTTGGTTACCGCGCTAACTTTAAGCAAACACTGGCCATTACGGGTTATTTCGGGACGTAGAACAGGTAGTCGGCGGAATACGGCACGCGGACTTCCTGGCCAACATGCGAAACGTCGCAGCCGGACGCTGGCGCTTTGCCACCTTTCGTGTTGAGTCGCTGGATAGTTGTGGCGCGAGAAAGCACGCCGGTGCCGTCGTGGCTCAGAATGTTGACGAGAAGCCACGGAATGGAATCGGCGTCCGGCGAAGGCGCATTGGCAACGGCTTTGCCGGTCACACGGCTGCCGTCGTTCGCTTCCCAGGAAGGTCCAGCGAAATGTTTGCCGAAGGGCTTGCCATCCTTGTCGAAGAGCTGGGCGTCGGGAGCTTTCAGCGTCCAAGTGAATTGCGCGCCGTCAGCCTTGCAGGTGTAGACCTGGTCGCCTTTGGCATGGACCCGAAGGAGAAGCTGTTCGTTGGCTGGCGGCCGGATTTGCTTCGGGACTTCTTGCGCAGCGACGGAGAACGAAAGAACGGCACCTGCAGCAGCGAGCAGCGTGGCGGAAATGAATCGGCGAATGTAATTGCGCATGGAACGTTATCCTCCTGTGAAGGCACAGCTTGAGTTAGATGCGCAATATAAGTCAACCCGCCGCTATTGAACTACCAGCGTAAGAGTCGTGGTGTGCGCCAAGGGGCCGGAGTTGGTGGAAGAAGTGGCGGTTACGGTGACGGTGTAGGTGTTTGCCGGCGTGCCGGTTGGCGGCGGGGGTGGCGAATAGCTGCTGCCTCCACCGCAGCCGATCGCTTGCAGCAACAGCAAAAGAACGAGCCCGGCCAAGGGTAGCGCTCCGGCAAAGCGTTGGCGTCGCGTCCGAGCGAGGCGTAGTAGAAGAGCACTCAGCAAAAGTGAGAGAAAGACTACCGGCAGATATTGAGGCCGGAAAATGAAGCGCATTCCAGGCCACACGGGGGGCACGAGTCCGCGGGCCGTGGTGGTCACCATGACTGAAGCGGTGCCACTACCCGATGCAAACACGTTTGGATTAACGGTGCAAGTCGTCGCGGTGGCAGTTAGCGGCAGTAAGCAGGACAAATTGATCTGCGACGAGAAACCGCTCTGCGCAGTTACGGAAATTGCGTTCGTAAATGTGGCGATTTGACCGGCAGTGATGGTCTGAGTGTTCGTGCCCGACGAAGTGATGGAGAAGTCAGGGGGACCGGTGACAGTGAAATTTGTGGTGGCGGTTCCGCCGGGGAAAGGATCCACGACCGTGAGCGGATAGACTCCAGGACTAAGGTTTCCTATGTTGAAGTCTGTCGTCAACTGCGTGGAGCTTACGAAAGTAGATCCCACAAAAGTGCCGTTGAAAAAAACACTAGGTAAAGCCACAAAACTCGTTCCGTTGATCGTCACGTGCGCGCCGAAGCCAGTCGGCCCGCTTGCTGGGCTGATGGAAGTTATGGTTGGAACCGGGTTCGGCTGGACGATGGTCAGAACCCCAGGAGCGGAGGGTCCTCCGCCAGGGCTTGGATTGTTTGCGGTTATCTGTGCGCTGCCCGCGGAAGCAATGTCCGAGGCAGAGATTTGGGCGGTAAGCTCGTTCGGGAACAAAACCGCAGTCGGTCTGGCCACGCCATTGACGCGAAGCACGGCCGTCGAAGCAAAGTTGGAGCCAACTACGCCCATAGTGAAACCCATTCCCCCGGCGACCACCGTGGAAGGGTTGAAATATTGGATTGAAGGAACCGGATACGTGCCAACGGTGACGGTGAACGGCACGGTATTCGGGGTTGAGCCACCGCCAGGAAACGGATTGCTAACGGATATGGGGTAGGTTCCGGGAAGAACGAACAGACCTGAGTCTATCGTTGCAGTCACTTGAGTCTGACTGGCGAACGTGGTCGGCACGGCAACGTTTCCGAAGGCACTGCCCCACATTAGGCTGGCTCCATTGAGGAAACCGCTGCCTGTAGCCGTTAATGTGAATGAGAGACCTCCGGAGGCTGCGGTTGTAGGCGAAATTGAAGTGATCGTCGCCGGTGGATTTTGGCCATTGTTGTAGTTGAAGTTCAGGATAGATTCTCCGCCGAGAGCAATCGGATTGGAATCGGGAGGGCCGAAAGAGCTGACCATGATGTAGTAGGTGGTGCCGGCGGTTAGGGGAATGTTTGAGAGCCGAGATTGAATGTTGACGCCCTGAATGATGTCGTCGTTGCAGGCGACGTTGACGAAGCTGCCGGGCGAGCCAGTCCAGATGGAAAGAACGCTATCGTAGCTGCTTCCAATAGTGTCCACATTGAGATTCGCAGAAAAGACCGGGGTGAACTTGTACCAGATGGTGTTGTAAAGGCCGTTGGGGTGGCTGCCGGTATTGCCCTGCCCGGAGGTGTACTGGTGCACACAGGGAGGAACGGGATCGGTGGACTCGGTGGTAGCGCCCGAGCTGTCCTGCGGGTCGAAGAAAGTCACGTTCGTGATGTTGATGGCGTTCGCAAAGTTGTCGTTGGGCGGAGGGGGTGAGACAACTTTAAAGGTCTGTGCCTGAGACTCTCCGCCACCGGGGGGGGGTGTTAAGAACGGCGATGTCGTCGGTGCTGCCAGGAAGTCCAAGCAACGCCGCAGGCAGCGTCGCATTCAAGCAAGTCGGCAAAGGACAGGAAGCAGTTGGCGAGGCGACGGTAATGCCGCGCTGCGCGCCGTTGAACAAAACTTTGGCGCCGCTGGCGAAATTTGTCCCAGTCAATTGGATTTGCACGTTCATAGTTGGAGTAGGCGTTTGAGCGGGCGTACTCGCGGGGTTCAAGCTGACGAGCGTAGGTACGGCCGAGGGGACAACGAACGTCAGGGAATTGCTGTTTGCTGTGCCGACGGACACGGAGACCTGAACAGTTCCACCAGAAGAAAGCAACGAAACGGGAACGGTGGCCGTCACCTGACTGTCGGAAATCGGCGTTGGCGTAAGGGTCGTCGTGCCGCTACCTGCCTTCCACTCGACTGCCGTGGCACCCATTAGGCCGCTGCCGTTGACGGCTAATGCTAAGGGGGACATAGCCGAAGCTGGAGCGGAGAAGGGTGAGAGAGAGGTAATGTGTGGACCCGAAGGGAAGGAGAAATTCGTAAGGACTAGAGACCAAGCGCCGCGGCCATGGGTTCCAGCAATCAAGCTGCGCGACGGCTCATGGAGCTTCAGAGAAAGAACAGAAACGTTGGGAAGACCTGTGCCAAGTGCATTCCAGGTGCATGCCGTCCCAGCGCAAGTTCCTTGGAATACGCCGATGTCGGTAGCGGCGTAGATAGTTCCGGCAAGATCGGGATCAACGATGAGGTCGTTCACAGGAATGTTGGGAAGGTCGGTGGGATTGGGAGTTTGGCACGCACCGAGGTTCGTACAACTCACATCGGTCCAGACTGCACCGCCATTCGTGCTCACAAAAACATGACCAAAAGTGTCCTGGCCAGAAACGGCGAAACCGGAGAACGCGGCATAGACGGTGTTTTGCATGGGGTCGTGGGGATCTACGGCAAGAGCTGTCACGTTGCGGAATGGATGCTGGGACTGTCCCGCGACTTGGGAAAAAGAGGCGCTTCCAGCGGACACGTTGGTTGCGACGAAAATATCGCCGCCGTTGGCTCCGGCATAGACCACGGATGGATTAACCGGCGAAACACCAAGAGCAGTGAGATAGTTTCCGGCCCTTGTCGGGAGAACGCCGGAAATAGCGGTGAACGTGTTGCCGTTGTCGGAGCTTTGATAGACGTGGTCGGTGCCAAAGTAGACGCGGCCGGGAGTGGAAGGATCGGTGGCGATCGGAGGAATAAAATTCGCGTTATCGGTGCCATTGGGATTGATGCCACCGCCTATAGGGATATAGGAACTCGGGTCGGTACCGCCCGAAGGAGAGAAAAACAGGCGGATGACCTGACAGGTGATATAGACCGACGTAGGAACCTGAAAATCAACAGCGGTCTGGCCGCCGTCGCCGCATTTCGTGTTGTTTGTCCAGTTGGTCGTACCTTGAAAAACCTGGCTGCCGTTGTCTTGAGTACCACCAAAGGCACGCGTGGGATCGGAAGGATTCACGGAGAGATTCGGGTAGAACTGGGTAAGGGTAAGATTCTGGTTCAGGTTCGTCCACGTCACTGCTGGCGCTTCGGCATCGTCAGTACGCCAGAGGCCACCGTCGTTGCCTAGGTACAGGCGAACTTTGTTGGTAGGCAACTTGAAGAAAGCCATGGCGTGCTCGTCGACGTGCGGCAGAGTCGGGTCCCCACCATTTGAAGTGGGAATCGCAGGAGAAAACGTTCCGCCGGAAGCAGAAGTCCCGTTCGTGGAGCGCATCACCCACTCGAAAGCAGTTGAACTCGAGACTGCTGCCCCTCCAAGAAAAACTGTGTCCTTATTGCTTGGGTCCACCTTGATGACGTTGTCGTACCAACATTGCCGGCGACAGATGTCCGGAGCGGCGGTTTGGACCCAGGATACGCCGCCGTTGGTGGTGACAAACACGCCGAGATTCGTGGCCGAGTTGGTTGTGGCATCAGCAATGGAGGCGTAGACGGTGTTTCCCGTGGCGTCACTGGGGGCGATGCCGAGATCGATGCGGCCCATGGATTGAGTCGTGGGCTGCTGCGCAACACGAGTGAAAGTGATCGCGCTGCAAGTGGAAGCGTTAGCGTTTGTGGATTTGTAAATTCCGTTCGGGTTTGCAGCGCCAGAAAGGCTTCCGGAAGTTCGGCCCAGCGCTGCGTAGGCGGTCGTCGCGTTGGCGAATCCGACAAACGTAGCCATTTCTCCGGAGGCAGTCGGTATGCTACTCCAAGTTGTGCCGCCATTATCGGAACAATACACGCCTCCGGCCGTCAGGCTACCTCCGGCTTGAGGAATGTGCGCGGCGACAAGAACCAGACTCGGATTGGATGGATTGACGGCGACATAGCTGATGCGCGCGCCTCCATCGCTGTAGAAGCCAAAGGTGAAATCGCTATAAGGTCCAATGAAGGGACATGTGGCGCTTGCCGCGGTGCAAGTTTGCGCCCAGTGGAGTCCGGCATCGGTGGATTTCAGAACGCCAGCGCCATAGTAAACGTCGAAACCGATAGAAGCTTGCTCACCGGTGCCGGCATAGACAACTCCGGCGCCTCCGGGATTCGAAGGGTTGGCAAAGGCGATCGATCCCATCGCGAGGGAAGGATTTTGATCGCCGACGGGAGTCCAGGTTGCGCCCGCATCGGTAGTGCGCCAGACGCCACCCTGAGCGCCACCTATGAGTACTGTATTACCCGTGGAGTCGCTGGGGTCAACGGCAATAGCCTCTACGCGTCCACTGACCGGGCTGAAAAGCCCGCCGGTTGTGGGCGCGGGACCAAGAGAAGACCAAGCTCCGCCGACGACAGGACCAGCTTGCGCAGTCGCGGCAGCATAGCTGCCATCGGGCTGGCGTACCTTGCCTTCGGCTTCCATCATGCGTTGCATATGTTGGAATGCTCTTAGCCGGGCCCCTGCGGCGATGTGGCCACTTACGGAGCTGCGTTGCTTGTAAAACCATTCCTCGCGTTTGCGAATGAGCTCAGGGCCGTCCCTGTCTTCCCCTTTTCCTTCGACGCCGGATTGTTCGTCCGTATCTGCGGACTCTTCTGGGAGCGTCTGACTTTTCGTGTCGGGAGACTTCTTTGCGGCTGGGACGGCAGAAGGATTGGGAGCGCTGGATTTTTCCTGGCTTAGGGCGATGCCGTCCCAGATCACCAATAAGGAGACAAAGAGTAAAGCGTCACGGCACAGGCTCACTGTTGGGAGTTTCATGATCTACCCCACGCAACCGATTCGAGTAGAACGTGTGCAGCCCGGGGACGCGGGAGAATGTAGTTATCATTGGACATCGGCGATAGCAAGTGAATACCGTAATGTGCATTCAGGTAAAGACCTTAATTCGATGAAATTGCTCGCGCGGCGGGCAGGTACGAATGCACAAGGACAAGACTAGACGTGTCCTGCCGCTAGGGGCAATGCAGGAATTACTATCAATCAACTGGCGCGAACTTTAGGTGTGGCGAGGCGTCTGCGCACAATCCACTTGCCTCGATAAATCGGGATTCGATTAGGATTGAGCGATGAGTTCGTGGGTAATGTCGTCCCGGCAAACCCGGGATGCGCTACGACTGGTCTATAAGCCTGTGATGTATCGCGTACAGGGCGAGTTCGAGGCGGTCGGAGACGCCGAGCTTGTCGAAAATGTTGTGAAGATGATTCTTTACGGTTTGCTCGGAGATGAAAAGCTTTTCGCCGATTTCCTTGTTGCGGAAACCTTGCGCAACAAGCTGAACAATTTCCTTCTCACGGTCGCTGAGCAGAGGCTTTTCCCGGCGTGGCCCGGATTCGCTAGACTTTGAAAACGCCTTCATGACCTCGGCGGTCATGCGATTGTCGAGCCAGATTTCGCCCGCATGCACGCGATGAATGCTTTTCACCAGGAGATCGGTGGCGGACTGCTTCAAGACAACGCCGCGCGCGCCCAGGCGCATGGCGCGAACCACGTCGCGATCGTCTTCCGCGGCGGTCAAAACGACGACGCGCGTGGGCAACGTATCGAAGTTGACTTCTTCGAGCACGGCCAAGCCATCTTTGTCCGGCATTCGCAGATCAAGGAGAAGAATATCGGGCTTGAGCTTGGCGAGGAGCTTGATGCACTCCGCGCCGTTCTGCGCTTCGCCGACAATGGTGATGTCTTCGTCGGAATCGAGAAGTTTCCTCAGGCCATCGCGAAAAATCGCATGGTCATCGGCTAGTAGTACCCGTATCTGCGGTTTCGCTGTCTTAGCCATATTTGTGACAAACCCTGAAACCTGTTTATGTCAGGGTTTTAAGTACAAACCCTGAAACCCGTTATCCGAGCGGTACTTCGATCGTTAAACGCGCTCCATGCCCTGGGTTCGACTCGACAGTCAGAACCCCGCCGACAGTTCGCGCGCGCTCCTTAATGGAAATGGGACCCAACCGCAAACGATCCAATTCGTCGCCAGTAAACCTGCCGGCGAAGCTAAACCCCTCGCCATTATCATCCACAACGAGTACTAGACGGCTGTCATCCTGCGACAGTTTTACCACGACATGGGAAGCCTTGGCATGCTTTTTTATGTTGTTGAGTGCTTCTCGGTAAATCTGGAAAATCTCGCGACAGACGCGGTCGGGAGCGCGCAGCTGGGCAGAATCGATTAACAAATCCAGGGCAACCGTGGACTCGTTGCGGTAGCGCTCGGCAAATCCGCGCATCAGGTCGACGAGGTCGGCGCTCTGCACGCGGAGCGGGCGGAGGTCTGTGACGGTTTGGCGCAGCTCGGCACCCTCGTTCTTGACCGTCTGCTGCAGGCTGGCAAGGCCACTGACGGCCTGTTCTGGGGCCGCGGGCAGGCGGCGGCGCAGGACGTCGAGCTGGATTTCGATGCTTAAGAGGGTCTGGAGAATACCATCGTGGAGGTCGCGGGCAATCCGGCTGCGTTCGGCTTCAATGGCGCGGGCGCGTAAGTGCCTCAAAAGAAAGATGTTCTCCAGAGCGGGGGAGACGTGGGCTGCAATGTTTTCCAGCCAGGCTAAGTCCTGCTTTTGGAATGGCTTACGGCCGTTGAGGAGGAAGATTCGTCCCGTCGGTTGGCCTGCTTGATCGAAGGCCACGGTCACAAAGGAGGCGACTTTCAGCTCCTGCTGGGCGGGGCCGGGCAGCCGCGGAAGGTTTTTGATCGCCCTTCCATCGCGGCGGTCCCAGCCAAACCCGGAGCCAGGGCCGGATAGCGAGTTCCAACAGATGGTCGCGTCCATATCATCCAGAAGGAAACCGTCGGTGCGCGACAGAGGCATGCTTTCCGGAACCAGGCGCTCGCTCTCCCCTGCTTTCAGGCGCCAAAGAAAAATGCGCTCGAGGTCTGTATCGCGGTAAAGCAAGAGAGCTTCTTCCGCGTTAAAGGTGGTCGCCAATTCTTCGAGGAACAGGCGCAGTGATTCGGCCAGACCCTGGTCCACTTGCATCGTCGCGCTGATCCGCGAGAAGAATTCGATCTGCGAAGAGAATCGGCGGTTACGGTCGCCCAAGAAGGCAAGCCCGGCGCCACCCGCAAATGTGCCGGCGGTGAGGCCGAGCCAGGAAACGACCCGCATCCATTGGATGTCGCCTTTCACGGCAGTGAACAAAACCAGAGCCAAAGAGAGCGCTCCGGACAGCGGCAGCGTCAGTTCCAGTCCCCAGCGAATGCCGGCCGCGTAGCAAAGGAACATGTACGGAAACCAAACCGGGACCGTGGAAGAACTGATGTACATGAAGAAGCCCAGAGCAAGAAGATCGCAGGCCAGAGGCAAGTGCCACGATCGCTTGCGCAACAGGCGCTCCAATTGCGTGACGAGGAGAGCGACAATCAGATAGGCGACCAGGAAAGAGGCCGAGCGGTGCGCTCCGCGCGTTGGAGGCTGCTCAAGCACGGCGAGCAGCGCCAGCAAAACAAAAATGGGGCGCGCCCAAACGATTTGCCGCTCGAAATGATTTCGATCCGTTTGATGGGGGCTCATGCGCGGGGACGCGTATCCTATGAATTTAGTCTAACAAGATGCGGGAAGCTCGGGGCGCGGCGTGTCTCAGTTTGCAACGTGAAAGACAAGAATGGGGGAGACCATGTTTCGCGAGCCAGGCTGAACTGGAATTGTGTCCGGAGTGCGGTTTCGAGTGGAACGCAACCGCCCACTTTTCGAGGCGCAGGAATTAGCGTAAACTAAGGTAGTTCCTAGAATGGTGGGAGTAGCTCAGCTGGTAGAGCGTCGGTCTGTGGCACCGAATGTCGCGGGTTCAATCCCCGTCTCCCACCCCAACTTCCGCTGAATCATTCGATTCCACACATAGCGCGCGCATTCGCCAGGAGCGCCGCCAAATCATCGAGCTTGGAAAAGACGGCAGTTATTCCACAGGACAGGGCCTTTTTCTCGAGCTTCACGCAGTAATCCGTCGTCAGCAAAAAAATCGGCAATTCGGGCCTGATTGCTTTGAGAGCCTCAGCCAACTGCAGTCCGCTCATGTCCGGCAATGAGAAGTCCAGAATCGCCAAGTCAGGAGATTGATGGTTTGTCTTAGCTAGCGCCTCGGCGCCTTTTTGGGCCTCGATACAAGCATCGAACCCGCTGCCTTGACCGAAAGCGGTGCGAAGCTCTTTCCAGAAAGCGCTATCGTCATTGACGATGAGCACCACAAGCATAATTCGTCCCGTCCTAAGAAGAATCCGTCAGGAGAAAGTTCAGTGCGTGTCTTTATCCATGGCGCTTCAAGGCAAAAAAGATCTCGATGAGCGCCCTATTCCAGGTGCGCTTCCGGCTGCAGCGATCTTCTGCAATGTGAACAACAAGGAACTTTGTTTTGCCAAGTAACCATTAGAGTCTGAAGACAGAATGGGCAACGGCCTGACCATTCGTGATCGCACTCCGGACAGACGCTGAGAATCAGGTCCGCACGGCTTAGGAGCTTGTTGCCATCTCGAAGTGAAATCAGAAATCGGCACTCCCGGTTCCTGCAGATCAAGAATTCTTCCACTCCGAAAACCCCTTTGTGCGCGCGCAGTTTCTGCAACGGTGAGAAACGCTGTCAGCGGCTCGAAATCTAATGGCCGCCCTCGAATCCCTGGCCTTTTCCATTCATCAACTTCAATCCGATCAAACGCCGCGTACGCCGAAGCATCCGCGTGAGCCGGCAAACCGGCGGCGAGATTCGTCCACGAGCCAACGTCCCTGCGCCAGCGTTACTTTTATGGAACGCGGCGTTGTCGGGATGCAATCCCGGGAACTACGTACCAACAATCACGTATTAGCTTGCCTCTTTTACTCGCTCCGGCAGGCGCTACCAGCTCACGCCTGGCAAGGGGCCGGTGCTCTCCCGTTCCACACTTGGATCCCGCGAATGCAAAGCCGGCTCAGATGGATGGGATGGAGCCATTCCCCCAGGAAAGGAGTACTATCAGCCCAAAGAAACAGGTAAATCGTAAATAGGCTCCTCCGATTGAAAAACAGGGATTGCAACCATGGAAAATGGCACCAGCTGGAGGAGGGCATCATGAGCGAGAGCATGGCTAGAACACCTAAGCGCGATGCTGATGAAGCATCCAATGCTGTCGAAGAGCGCCTTCGGCTCATCATTGACACAATTCCCGCAATAGCCTGGCGCAAATTGCCTGACGGTTCGGCTGATTTTCTCAACCGAAATTTTCGGGAATATACGGGCCTTTCCCTGGAGGACGGCCTAGGCTGGGGATGGATGAATGCATTCCATCCTGACGACCGTTTGGTGAAGGAATGGCGCACGGCATTGGCGGCCGGAAAACCCTTTGAGAGGGAGGTACGGCTCCGCCGTGCCGACGGACAGTATCGCTGGTTCCTAATTCGCGCCGTGCCGCTGCGAGACGAACAAGGAAAGATTGCCAATTGGTATGGAACGACCACCGACATCGAAGATCTGAAAAGAGCCGAAGATCATGTTCGGCTTATCATCGACACACTGCCCACGATGGTCTGGACACTTCAGCCTGACGGCGCCATTGATTTCGTCAACCAGCGTTGGATGGACTATACGGGCCTCTCTTTGCAGGAGGAAATTGAGGACCCCACGCGCCCAGTTCATCCCGACGATCTCCCAAGAGTCATGAAAAAGTGGCGCGCGGACTTGGCCGCCGGGGAACCCTCCGAGGATGAAATACGATTGCGGCGGGCCGATGGAGAATATCGCTGGTTCCTCGTTCGCACCGCGCCTCTGCGCGACGAGCAGGCAAACGTCGTAAAGTGGTTCGGAGTGTCCATCGATATTGAGGACCGCAAGCGGGCGGAGAGCCAATCGCGGACGCTGCTCGACGCGATCCCGCAACAAATCTGGAGCGGCCCGGCTGACGGCACCCTTGACTATTGCAACGAGCGCTGGCGCTCCTACATGGGACTACGGCTCGAAGAATTACAAGGTGACGGCTGGCAGAGCATGCTTTGTCCCGATGACCGTAAGCGGGTGCTAAAGGCATGGCGCGAGTCAGTGACGACTGGGACGCCATACGAGCAAGAAGAGCGCCATCGCGGGGTCGACGGGACATACCGTTGGTTCTTGGCGCGTGGCGTGCCACTCCGCGACGCGGAAGGGCGTATCGTAAGGTGGTACGGGACGAACACTGATATTGAAGATCGAAAGCAGGCCGAAGAGGAACTGCAACGCCTTTCCGGCCAACTCTTGCGCTTGCAGGACCAAGAGCGGCGGAGAATCGCCAGGGACTTGCACGACTCCACCGGTCAGGACCTTGTCGCTCTGGCAACCACCTTGAGTCAACTCCATGCTTCCATACCTTCGCCCAGCAGAAAGTTGCGTAAGCTTGCTTCCCAATGCCAGGCGTTGGCAGATCAATGTATCCGTGAGGTCCGCACTCTTTCCTACTTATTGCACCCACCAATGTTGGATGAGGCTGGACTGGAGGATGCGATTCGCGATTACGCAAGCGGATTCACAGAACGAACCGGCATCGAGGTTGAAGTAGAAATATCACCGCGTTTGGGACGCATGATTCCTGATGCCGAAGTGGCGCTGTTCCGGGTCGTTCAAGAAAGTCTCACGAACATCCAGCGGCATTCGGGAAGTCCCCAAGCCAGAATACGAATTGACCGTGACCCGGCAAAGATCACACTAGAAATAGGCGACAAAGGCAGCGGAATCTCCGGAAACCTGCGGAGACGGAAGGCAGAATCACCCTTCGGGCTCGGGGTTGGTATACCCAGCATGCACGAGCGAGTGAAGCTTATCGGCGGCCACCTTGATATCGAATCCAGCAGCAGCGGCACTACGGTCTGCGTGACGATACCCATACATGACTAGAACCGCGAAGAAACTTCGTATCCTCTTGGCGGACGACCACGAGCTCGTCCGCCGCGGCATTCGGGGACTCCTCCGCGCGAGACGTGGCTGGAAAGTCGTCGGCGAGGCAGTGAACGGCCGGGAGGCAGTAGAAAAAACAAGCAAGCTGAAACCAGACGTAGCCATCGTCGATATCAGCATGCCCGATTTGGACGGGCTTCAGGCCACGCGCCAGATTCGAGAATTAACTCCGACTACGAAAGTCGTGGTGCTCTCGATGCATGAGTCAGATCAAATGGTGCGCCGCGTACTGGAAGCTGGTGCTCTTGGCTACGTTTTGAAATCCGATCTCGCAACGCACCTGGTAAAGGCAGTGAAAAGCGTTTGTGCGGGTAAGCTGTTTCTGACTCCTAGAGTCTCCGACATCGTGCTGAGTGGATTTCTTAAGAATGCAAACCAGCCGGAGCCGAGGGAGAATTCGCGAGCTCGGCCAACTCCTCGAGAGGTCCAGGTCATTCGGCATCTGGCAGTGGGAAAATCGAATAAGGAGATCGCCGCCGAAATGGGAATCACCACCAGGACGGTCGAGACCCACCGGGCGAAAATCATGCTTAAGCTTGGCTTGCACTCCCTCGCGGAGCTCCTTCATTACGCGATGCGCGCCAAGATCGTTCCGCCGCCAAACGCCTCAGAATAATTGCGGAGGTCGCAGAAACCCGGCACTAGTCGGGCATGACACTATAGTGGGTCGGGTTTCTAAACTAAGTCTAGCCTGGGACATTTGTTCTCTCCTCACCGGTTTATCGGCATCTTGTTTTTGAACCCAGTTATATGCTGCTGGAAAGAGATTATCCCTACGCCACTCGTTTCGCGATTTGCCTCTTTCTGCCTATCATGAAGCATGACCAGCATTCGTTGTCGCGGTGTGCTCTTTGATCTAGATGGCGTTCTAGTGGATTCCACGCCTGCCGTGGCCCGCGTCTGGGCCGGCTGGGCGCGGGCGCACGGGTTCGATCCCGACGAAGTTGTAAAGAAAGCGCACGGCCGGCCGAGCATCGCGACCATTCGCGAACTCCTCCCCGACGCGGATCATGCAGCCGAGGATCGCGAAGTGGAGCGCCGCGAGATCGCCGACATCGAAGGCGTTGTTCCTTTGCCCGGTGCGATGGAGTTGCTTCAGGCGCTTCCTTTGGAACGCTGGGCGATCGTGACCTCCTGCACGCGGCCGCTGGCCGGCGTGCGCATCCGTGCGGCAGGCCTGCCGAAACCCAGGTATCTGGTTACTTCGACCGATGTAAAGCATGGCAAGCCGGACCCGGAGCCCTATCTGAAAGGCGCGCAGCTCCTCGATGTTTCAGCGAGCGAGTGCATTGTCATCGAAGATGCTCCCGCGGGAATTCAAGCAGGCAAGGCGGCTGGCGCGCGCGTCGTGGCCCTGCGCACCACAGCGAGTGACGCCGAACTCCAGCAAGCCGGCGCCGACTGGATTGTGGATGACTGCGCCAAACTCTTTCTGGATTCTTGGCCGGCTAGCGAAGAGTTCTTGCTCATCGGCCGTCGAACAAAATAGTCCGGGGCTCTGTATAAACAGGTAGAATCTCAGCTTCATCGAACCACCAAATACCAGCTTGTTCCGAGGAGACAAATGATGATCCGTGTGAAAAACCTGGCTGCACTGGTGGCGCTCGCCTTGTCTATGACCGCATTTAGCGCGGCGGCCTACACGCAGGAAAAAGATGTCAAACCTGCCGAGAAGCCAGCCGAAGCTGCTCCTGCTCCGCCCCCCAAGGAAGAATCCTCTGTCACCGAACACAGCATCAAAATCGGCGGGCAGACGATTCCCTACAAAGCGACCGCGGCGACGATCCTCCTGAAAAATGAAAAGGACGAACCAACCGCGCTGCTCTATTCCACCGCCTACACCCGCAGCGACGTGAAGGACTTGAGCCAGCGCCCCGTCGCCTTCGTTTATAACGGCGGGCCGGGCTCTTCCTCCGTCTGGCTGCACATGGGCTCTTTTTCGCCGCGCCGCGTGGTCACCGTGAACGCCGATGCCACGCCTCCCGCCCCGTACAAGCTCTCCGAGAATCCGCACTGCCTCCTGGACAAAACGGATTTGGTCTTCGTTGACCCTGTGGGCACAGGCTTCAGCCACGCCGTGGGCAAAGCCCAGGACAAGGATTTCTGGGGCGTCGATCAGGACGTTAAATCCTTGGCGCAATTCGTCAACACGTATGTCAGCCGCAACAACCGCTGGAACTCTCCGAAATTTCTCATCGGTGAAAGCTACGGCACGTTTCGCTCCGCCGCGCTCTCGAACTACTTGCAATCGCATGACGGCCTTTACTTCAATGGCATCGTGCTGATCTCTTCCGTGCTGAATCTGGGAACTATTTCGTTCAATCCCGGCGAAGACATGCCGTATATCTTTTACCTGCCCAGCTACGCCGCTACCGCCTGGTATCACAAAGTTCTCAAAGACCGGCCCGGCGATTTGAGCCCACTCCTCGAGGACGCTCGCAAGTACGCGCAAACTGATTATGCGGATGCATTGATGAAAGGTTCAAAGCTGGGTGAAGCGGAAAAAGCCGCGGTCGCGAAAAAGATTTCCAGTTTCACGGGCCTCAGCGAAGACTATCTGGTCAAGGCCAATCTGCGAGTGAACTTGCCGCAGTTCATGAAGGAACTGCAGCGCAGCCGCGGCCTGACCACTGGGCGCCTCGACGCGCGCTTTTCAGGCTGGAGTTACGACCTCCTCGGCGAATATGCAGAATACGACCCGCAGGACACCTCCATTACCGGGCCATTCACTGCGGCATTTAACAACTATGTCCGCGATGAACTGAAGTTCGGACAAGACAAGGTCTATCGCACCGGCTCGGACGAAGCGGGGAATAGTTGGGACTGGAAGCATCGCGGCGGTGGCGATAACTTCGGCTTCCCGGGCTCACCGAATGTGGAAGGCGACCTGATTCAGGCCATGCTGACCAATCCGCACCTGCGGGTGGAAGTGGAAAATGGGCTCTACGATCTCGCCACTCCCTTCATGGCCACCGAATACACCATGGAGCATCTCGGGCTGCCGGACAAACTCCAGAAGAACATCCGTCTGCAGTATTACGACGCGGGACACATGATGTACTTACGTGACGAAGATCTCGCCAAGCTCAAGACCAACATCGCTATCTTTATCGATGGAGCTTCCAAGCCGTAAGCAGGAAGGACGCCGGTAGCAACTCGTACTTCGTCCGGGTTACCTGCCCGTTGGTACAGTAACCCTCAAGAAATAGTGACCGAAGCCTTCCCTGGCCGCAGGTATAGGTTCGCCTAGAATACAAGAGTCACGTAGAAAGCGGAGTACCTGCAGTTTACGCGACGCGCCCTCCGTTTCTCGGGCCTCGCAAGGACACACCTAGACCGATGGGGACACCTACGCAAACCATGCCGCCACTGACAGCTCCCGCGCAAGCGCCTTCGTCGGCGTCCGCTGCGCAAAGGACGATTCACACCGCGCAGCTCGTCACCGCGATGCTGAAGTCCAGCCCGCACGTCAGCGACTTGATTTTCTCGCCGGGCCGCGCCCCTCAAATCGAAGTGAGCGGCCAGCTCATGGAGCTCAAGTATAAGGGCTTGGAGTGTTTGAGTTCGCAAGACACACAGTCTATCGCCAACGACATCATGGGAAAAAACGAGACTCCTGCTCGCAAGCTCGAGCAGGATGGCTCCGCTGATCTTTCCTATGGCATAGCCGGTGTCGCACGCTTTCGCGTGAATATTTTCAAACAGCGCGGAAGCTGCGCCATTGTGATGCGTGTCGTTCCCGACAGAATCCCTGGGTTCGAGGAGTTGAGTCTGCCGGCGGCATTGAAGGAAATTGTGGATCTGCGCAATGGCATCGTGCTCGTAACAGGTCCAACCGGTTCCGGAAAATCTTCAACTCTTGCGGCCATCCTCGACAAGATGAACGAGGAGAAGGCCTACCACATCCTCACCATTGAAGACCCCATTGAGTTTCTTCATCGTCATAAGAAAGCGACGATTCATCAGCGCGAACTGCATTCAGACACACCGACATTTGCCATGGCTTTGCGCGCGGCGCTCCGGCAGGCGCCGAAAGTCATTCTCGTAGGCGAAATGCGTGACCGGGAAACCATTGAGATCGCGCTGGAAGCTTCGGAGACGGGCCACTTGGTCATGTCCACGCTGCATACCATTGATGCATCGAAAACGGTGGAGCGCATCGTTGGAGTTTTTCCCATGGCCGACCAGCACAGCATCCGCTCGCGCCTCTCGAAAGCCTTTCGGTGCATCGTATCCCAGCGTCTGCTTCCGCGGAAGGACGGCAAGGGGCGCATCGCAGCCGTGGAAATCCTGAAATCCACCATGCGTACGCGGGAATACGTTGAAAAGGGCGAAGCCGAAGGCAAGTCGCTTCTCGATGCCATGCGCGATGGCACCACCGAGGGCATGCAGCATTTCGATGGCGAGATTGACAAGCTCATCCGCGCGGGAATCGTGGATTACGAAACCGGACTGACCTATTCAACGAATGCGGGAAACCTTCGCCTGGAAATGGCCGATTTCCTTGAAGAACGTCCGAAGCCGCCCGCCCCAAGCAGGCCGGCAGCACAGGATCCCAACCGCACAACCGAGATCGAAATCGAGCGTTAGGCCAGCCACTCTTTTTTCCACTAACTCGGCGAAGCGTCCTTTGTAGTTCTCCCCGCGCGTGCAACAATCCAATATTGATATTTCGCCCCCTCGATGAACAACTTTAGTGAAACTATGTTGATGCGCGTGCCCCTCGCGCTTCGCGTGCCGATACTCGTTGGCTTTTGTTTTTCGGTTCTTGCCCTGCTTCTACCGCGTCTGACGTTAAAAGCTTTCCGGAGCGTTGAAGCCCTTCTCGCGCGCCTCGCCGGCCGCAAGACTCTAACGATCGTGGCGCTTTTCTTCACAGTCATCGGCGCCAGGCTTGCTGGCCTTCAGCGGCTGCCCGTGCCCGCTCCCGGCATCCATGATGAATATAGCTATTTGCTGCTTGGCGACACGCTAGCCCACGGCCGTCTTGCCAATCCGCCGCACCCCATGTGGATGAGTTTCGAAACCTTTCACGTAAATTGGTTTCCAACGTATTCGTCGAAATACCCGCCCGCACAAGGAGCCATTCTGGCCCTCGGGCAGTTGCTTGGAGATCCCTGGATCGGCGTCCTTCTGAGTGTTGCTGCGATGTGCGCCGCGATTCTTTGGATGTTGCAGGTCTGGCTTCCGGCAAGGTGGGCATTTCTCGGCGCTGTCCTTGTCGCGCTGAAATTTGGAATCGCCAGCTACTGGATCAACAGCTACTGGGGCGGAGCTGTTGCGGCCACGGGCGGTGTGCTTGTGCTGGGTGCAATGCCGCGTATTATGCGCCGCGCACGCACGCGCGACGCTTTGCTGCTCGGCCTGGGAATCGCCATCCTGGCGAATTCCCGCCCCTACGAGGGATTGCTCCTTTCCATCCCCGCCGCGGGCTGGTTCCTCTGGTGGCTCGTGGGAAAAACAAAGCCGCGCACCACCCCGCGAACGCGCATCGTCTGCGTTTTCGCGCCACTCGCCGTTGTTCTACTCCTGACCGTCGGCTTCATGGGCTACTACAACTGGCGGCTAACCGGAAACGCTTGCCTCTTCCCGTATGCCTTGAACACGCGGACCTATCGAACGACGGGACTGTTCCTGTGGGACCGCCCGAAGGACCCGCTGGAATATCACAACCAGCAATTCGAAGATTTCTACAACGGATGGGAGCGCGAAGACTATCGGAACACGTGGCAGGATGTTCGAAAGGTTTCCGGTGAAAAACTGACACGCAGCGGCAGCACCTACTTCTGGTGGGGCGCTCTCTTTGCTTTGCCTGGGCTCCCCTTCGTTTTTTTCGATCGCAGGATGCGATTGCCGCTCTTAATCCTTCTGATAGGAACAGCCGGATTCCTGGTTTTGATCTGGTCGATGCCTCACTACGCCGCAGGGCTGACGGGCGTGATTTTTCTGTTGCTCGTCCAGGCCATTCGCCATGTGCGCACCATCCGTTTCCGTGGACGCCCTCTGGGCCTCGCCCTTTCCTGGGCCATCTTTTTCCTGCTGGCGGCCGACGTGGGCCTATCCGTCAAGAACCACGCCTGCGATCCGCTGGAATGGACCTGCCAGGGAGATCCCAGCCGCGCGGCAATCGCGAAAACTCTCTTGAATACTCCAGGCGAGCACTTGATCATGGTGCGCTATGAGGAAGATCACAACCTGCACGACGAGTGGGTTTACAACGGAGCTGAAATCGACACTGCCAAGGTTCTATGGGCCCGCGAACTCGATCCCGCCCAAAATGCCAAGCTCTTCGCTTACTTCAAGGATCGTCAGGTTTGGCTGGTGGAACCCGATACGGATAATACGGAATTGATTCCCTACTCTCCCGCCGCCGTTCCGCCCAAGCGCTAAATGGCTCCGCTACTTTGTTTTCCCGAGCAACGCCACAAAGTGCAAACGTCGTCCAGCGACAAAACTGACCGGAGGCGGGTAGAGCTGCACTCGCGTTGTCCAGGTCGTCTCCACCAGCCCGCACTTCGAAAAACAATCCGCCCATTGGCTGCGGCTCTGGTAGTTGTACGTCAGGACAACGCCATGCGGCCGGTTGCCCACCCAATCCATGAAGCGCAGCGTGATATCGTCGAAAATGTTTTCGTCCAGATGATCTTTTAGAAGAACGCACGAACGGCTGACCCGAACCGCCTCACGAAGCAGGATTGCCGGGTCCTGCGTGTGGTGCAGCACATCCACAAACAGGCAAACGTCGAACGTACCATCCGCAAACGGCAGCGACTTTCCGTCAAACGGCCGGCAATCGATTTTACACTCCGGCCGCACCAGAAACTCGACGCCCTGAATGGAAATGTCCGGACGAAGTTGTGCGATCAGACTGCCAATGGAGCCGTCACCGCAGCCAATATCGAGCACCGATGCGCGGTGGGGAATCTGGGCCGCAAGCATTTCTGCAAGAACGCGAGTGCGCCGTTCAAACACGAAAGCGCGATGCCAGCTTCCCATCCAGGAAAGTGGCCTGGAGACCGGCCGGGATGTCTGCGGCGGTGCGGCCATTTATTTCAGGTCGTAATCCCCTATGAATGTCTCGCGGCTGATGCCCAGCATGCTGAGGAAGAAAGACGCGAAAATAATTTGTAGACCGAGAAAGAGCCACATCGACCAGAAGAGCACCTGGCGGATTTCATTCAGCTCGCCGAATCCGTTCGCAGCCCATTGCCAGGTAACCCACACGCACCCGGCAAATCCCATGAGGAACAGCACGCCTCCCGCGAGCAAGCCTTTCTCCAGGGTGACGCGCTTCAGAACACGCCGCAATGATACGGAACGCCGGTCAAAGCGTTCGGCGTAGCTGAATACTTTTGCGAAAGCGCCGATCGAGAGAATCTGCGCCCCAAGAAGTGTGAAGATCACCCCAAAGATCATCGTGTGTATGTCCAGCACAACATGCGGAGAAATCCGCCTCTGCCCCGGCAGCAGCCAAAACACCAGAGCGAGCCCTGCCAGAACCAGCGCCGCGCCCGGCAGCAGGAAAAGCCAGTTTGGCGCATACATCAGCATGAACCGCAGGCTGCGCCATCCATCGCGAAAGCTGCGGAGATGCGGCGCGCGCCCGCGCTTGTCGGGCCACAAAACGATAGGAATCTCCGCGATGCGCGCCCCGATTTGCGTGGACTTAATGACCATCTCGAGCGCAAATTCCATTCCCTCACTTCGCAGGTCCAGCCGGTCATAGAGGCTGCGCGTAAATCCCCGCATACCGCAGTAGCCGTCTCCAATGTGTGCATGAAATAGCGTATTGAGCAGCGCGGTGAGACCGGGATTGCCAAAGTACTTGTGCAGCGGCGGCATGGCCCCGGGTTTGATTCCGCCCCGGAAGCGGTTGCCCAGCACGATATCGTGGCCCTCGCGCAGTTTCTCCACGAATCGCGGCACATCGGTGAAGTCGTAGCTGTCGTCCGCATCGCCCATGACGATGTAGGGGCCGCGCGCTCCCGCGATGCCTGCGCGTAACGCTGCTCCGTAACCGCGCTCCGCCACGCGAATTACACGCGCGCCGCGCTCTTCCGCGATCTCAATCGAGCCGTCCGTCGACCCGTTATCCGCGACAACTACTTCTCCGGGCAGCCCGGCCTCCCGGAAAGCCTTCATGGCTTTATCCACGCAGTGCGCCAGTGAATTCGCTTCATTCAGGCATGGGATCACCACGGACACTTCGACCGGATGTGATCCACCGGTCGCTTCGGGCAATGTGCCCTCGGAAGCCAGCGTTGTTTTCATACGAGAGCCCATGATAACGCGCTCGCTGCAACTTTTCATTATGCGAGTTGCCGCTCGCTGGTGAACAAGCAATAGCCAAAACGCGCGTCTTTGTCTGGTTGAGAGAACGACGCGCACCCAGACGAGTAAGCGCTAAGCCGCGCTCATTATCCTACTCGTTGCTTGGGCGCTGGCTCGGCTTTCGCCCCTCTTCGGCGGTGCAGACCCGAAAACCATTTGGAGGCCGAACTCAAGGAATGTTACTCGAAGGCGATGTTCCCAGGGACGCGAAGCTCCACTTCGGTTCCACTCCCGGCGTGACTGAGGACTTTGAGTTTCGCACCGACTCTCTCTGCTCGCTCACGCATACCTGACAGCCCCCAATGCCCATCGCGGCCGGATTGCACTACCTGGGGGTCGATCCCGCAGCCGTCGTCGCGTACAAGAACACGCAATTGACGGGCTGCATATTCGAGTTCGACCTCAATCCGGCGCGCTCCGGAGTGTCGGAATGAATTCACCAGGGCTTCTCGTCCAATGGAATAGACTTCATCACGGACTACGGGATGCAAGGATTGTGGGTGGCCTTCCACGATGATGCGAAAATCGATTCGCTCTTTGAGATCCAGTTCTTGCGGGACTCTGGAAAATGCCCTTTCCAGGTCCAGAGCCTCTCTGTCGTTCGCGCGGAAACCTCGAACTGCGTCACGCCCTTCTTCGATCACCTGCCCGGTGAGTTGCAGGATCCGGGCAAATAACGGCTTCGCCGGGGAATCCGCCGGCAGTTGATCCACAGCGATATGGAGCTGCATGGATGCGCTGATAACCCCTTGCAGGAAGGTATCATGCAGTTCGCGAGCGATTCGTGTGCGCTCGCTGACTCGCTCTTCCAGGCGAAGTTCAGCGATCCGTCGCGTTATGGCCCAGCCAAAGAGGGCGGCGATGAAAAACGTGGCGATGGCTGTCGCCGGCACGATAAGGACGATCCTGCGCTGCACATTTCTCATGTTCAAGACGGCTCGCGCCAGCTCTTCGCTAACCTCCTGGTCAATACTCTTAACCAGTGCCGAAGTCTGAGTCTCCAGTGGTTTCAGTTCGTTGGCCAACCGAAGTCCCACGGCCCCCCAATCGCCCGAAGTGGCCAGCGCGGTGATGGCTTCGAGTTGGGACGGCAGAGTAATCTCAATCGCTTCCAGAGTTGGCAAAAATGCTGGATCTACAGAGACCTCAGACGGCAAGTAAGTCAGGACAGTCCTTGTTCCCTGAGTTTGTTCCAGGAGAGTTCGGCGCAATGCCTTGGCTTCAGTCGCGAGGAGGCGCGCATCCTTGGACTGTACAAGTTCATCCAGCCGCTGATGAAATGACAGGAGGCTCTCCTGAAGCCGCAAAACCACAATCAGCTGCTGGCTAACGCCGGTGAGTCGATCTGTCTGGAGGCGAGCTATATGAAATTGCCAAACAAGGAGGCCGTTTCCACCTAAAATCAGTGCGACTAAGAGAGCAAAGGTGAGCGTGAGGCGCGGACCTATGTCGAGACTGCTAAGGTCGGGAGATTTCATTCGAGCTCGCTTGGACCTTTTCCGGCCACGCCTCTGTCCGCCGGCGATGAAACACATCGGATGCACACAATCAATCACTCGCTAACTCACGACCTATTCCGCCGACTTGGGCGGGCCGGTACTGAAACCCGTTATTTTAATGAGTTGCTTTTCCAATTCGGCCGTAGCTTCCGGCGCGCCTTTCTGCCCAGTCAGCACCGAATGCACAGTGCCCATGTAGGCTCTGGCAACTTGCTCGTATTTGTCCGCGGTTACGCTGGACGGCCGGCTGACTACACCGCTCTTCTGCTGACTCGATTTCGCAGACTGACCGTGCGGCTCCGAGACCGATGGCCGATCGTGAACCTCAGGCTGCCTGGCGTAAGTGCTCTCCTCCTCCTCGCTCGAATGGATTTGCGCCCGAATCAGGAACCGGACAAGCTCGATGGCTTCTTGAGGATGAACCGAATGTCGCGAAACCGCCAGGCCTGAACCTCCCAGCGTGCCAGCCCACCCTCCAGGCCCACGAGGAATACTCGTATACCCGATCTTGCCAACCTGCAACGAGCTTCGCCAATGAATTTGGCGAGATAGTCCCCTCCGCGTAATTGTTGCCCCTCCCCATACACGGTTAAATGCTGCTCCTCCCGAGTCAAAGACGTTTATGGTATCAAGCTCGCGGTAGGCCACGACGCTGGGTGGAGATATCCACCCAATCCAGCGCTTGGCCCGTTGCCATGCCCGAATAGCCGCCGGATTATTCACGCTGATTGTCCGGTCGTTTTCGATGATTCGTCCTCCACCTTCGGCGACCTGCCATTCCAGGGCGTTGCACGTCAGGGCTTCGGCATCGGCTCCTTGCCAGACATAGCCCCAGAAATCTTTCTTGCCCTTGGCGCGCTCGCCTGCCTGGACCCGTGCGGCTATGCTCTCAAGTTCGTCCCATGTCTTTGGTGGATGATCATAGCCGTATTCATGGAGAAGGTCGGTTCGATATTCAAGAACGCCCACCTGCACCGTATAAGGGATAGCCACAACCTTCCCATCTACTGTGTAGCTGGGCAGCAATTGTGGCTCCAGTGACGAGATCTCAGGTGTCAAATAGGAACGCAGGTCGATCAGATCTCTTTCCAGAACTCCAGACCAGATCAAATCAATACCTAAGACGTCGGGACCGGAACCACTCTCTAGGAGCTTGCGCGACAGATCCAGTTGGTCGAGAGTGGTTTCTGGAACCGGGAGGTTCTTAAGGCGTATGCCTGTCTTCAGTGTGAATTGTCGCTCTAAGGGGTTGGCTGTCGGCAACTCATCGGGCTGGGACCACCCCAAACGGAAGTAACTCAACGTAACAGGGTCTCGCGGAGACTGCCCGCAACCACCCAGGCCCATTGCCAGCAGGAGAGTCGCCAGAGTTTTTCTGGCACTCGCCGTAATCCGGCGCCTGAACGCCACTGTTGGATGTCCCGTCACGGTAAATGGCCATACCTCCACGCGAATTCTCCAGTCTTCCAGTTCTTGTTGAGCTCTGGCCAAATGTTTGTTCTTGGATCTGTTCCCGCAAAGGGCAAACTACGCCCACGGGCTTCTCAAGTCAGTTCCGCGAATGGCTCTGCACACCCCTTGTATATCTATATCCTTCGCAAAGGGCAGGACGCAACTTCGACCACTCATTCTGATCCAAGCCAAAAGCTGCTGCCTTCTTCACTGCGGCCCAGGCTGCGACAGACCTCCTGCGCATGCTCGAGCGCGGTCGAGCAGCAGTTCGCGTTCGCGCGCGTTGCGCGTCAGCGATGCGGCGCGCTCAAACTCCACTTGGGCCTCGGCGGAACGGCCAAGCTTGAAAAGAAAATCGCCGCGAACGCTCGGCAAGAGATGGTAGGACTTGAGAGACGGCTCCGACGCGACCGTGTCGATAAGCTCGAGGCCCGCTTCCGGACCGAACGCTATGGCGTACGCGACCGCGCGATTCAGCTCCACGATGGGCGACGGCATGAGTTGGGCAAGCGAGTCGTAAAGCTCCGCGATGCGTTTCCAGTCTGTTTCCGCCGCCGTACGCGCGCGCGCGTGACATGCCGCGATGGCCGCCTGCCTCGCATACGTCCCCGCCGTGCCGCCAAGCTGCTCGGCACGCTCAAGCGCCGCGAGACCACGACGGATGAGCAGTTGATCCCATTGCCCGCGGTTTTGATCTAAGAGCAGGATGGGTTCACCCGACCGGCCAATTCGTGCGCCAGAACGCGAAGCTTGGATCTCCATGAGCGCCACCAGGCCGTGAACCTCCGCCTCGTTCGGAGCGAGTTCGGCCAGGATACGCCCGAGACGCAGCGCATCCTCGCACAGGGCCGGCCTCATCCAGTCCTCGCCAGCCGTCGCCGAGTACCCTTCGTTAAAAATGAGGTAGATCACTTCCAGCACGGACGACAAGCGGGCGGCAAGCTCAGTCCCGCGTGGCACCTCAAAGGGAACGCGCGCCTCAGCGAGAGTCCTCTTTGCGCGCACGATGCGCTGGGCGACGGTGGGCTCCGGCACGAGAAACGCGCGCGCAATCTCTTCGGTCGTTAAACCTCCCAGCAAACGCAGTGTAAGCGCAACGCGCGCCTCCGGGGAGAGCACCGGGTGACAGGCCGTGAACACCAGCCGAAGGAGGTCATCTCCGATGTCATCGTCGATTGCCGCGTCGAAGTCCGCCACGGCGTCCTCCTGCCGGATCTCGAGCTCACGGCCGAGTTCCACATGCTTGCGCTCCAGGAGCTTATTCCGGCGAAAGTGATCAATAGCACGATGCTTCGCCGCAGCCGTCAGCCAGGCCCCCGGATTATCCGGAACGCCCGATTCCGGCCACTGCTCGAGCGCGGCAACGAGGGCGTCCTGCGCGAGTTCTTCCGCCAAACCGACATCGCGGACCATCCGGGCAAGCCCCGCAATGATTCTGGCCGACTCGATCCGCCAGACCGCGTCGATGGTGCGATGGATGTCGGTAACCGTCACGGCTACCCATCACACCATCTTCAATCCGCCTGTGCAAGCCCGTGCGCACAGCGGGTCCGTGCTCGCGGCCGCACTGTACCCGAGAACTTCTATGCTTTGGGAGCGAAGTCTTCCGGGCCTAGCACCTGGCGAACTTCGGTTTCGCCCTCCCACCCCGGCCAGTGTTTCTTATGTAGCTCCATGAAATTCTTCGCCGACTCGAGCGCCTCTTTTTTTGACTGGAACTCAAGGATCGCAAACCCACCGATGACTTCTTTGGCCTCGGTGAAAGGCCCGTCGATCGGGGTTATCTGGCCTTTAGAAAGACGGACACGTGTGCTTGCTGCAG
>Ga0210407_10000493_pt1 | contig 44483 bp, 35 predicted proteins | sample IncBWC27MmetaG_FD_150860 | JGI IMG/M metagenome (GOLD analysis project Ga0210407, IMG submission 150860) | Forest soil microbial communities from Barre Woods Harvard Forest LTER site, Petersham, Massachusetts, United States - Inc-BW-C-27-M | ecosystem: Environmental > Terrestrial > Soil >...
CAGCAACGGTTTCAATCGCATCGGTGAGAGCAGTCACCGCTCTTACGGCCCAGGCTTGGGTGCCCGGGTGATTTTGCCCAAGCATCTGTTAACCGCGGCGACTTCCGGCGGAGCAGCGGATTACGAACATTTGTTGCGCGACAACTACGAGACACCGTTCTACACGCCGGAACTCGGCGGAAACGAATTCGAATTGCAACAGTTGGAAATGCTGTTGAAGCTATCCGTGGACGACTTCAAGAAGCATGCGCGGACGTTGTCGAGTCCCGATGAACTTTCCGTCTACATCGCTCGCCAGCTGATGCGGCAACTCGCCCCCAGCCTTTTGTGGATCACCATGCACGACATCGACATCGCGCATGCCGGCGCATATTCGCTGTACATCGATGGCATCCGCCGGACCGATCGGCTTTGCGCCGACCTTTGGAAGACCATCGAGAGCGAGCCGGAATACGCCGGCAATACCACCGTCTTCATCTTGCCGGACTTTGGCCGCGACTCCGACGACGATTCCGGCGGCAACGGATTTCAGCATCATCGCACCGGCGATGCGCTCTCTCGCACCACCTGGATGATGGTCTTGGGCGCCGGCGTTCACGAAGGAGTGGTTATCGACCGCGCGCTGGAGTCCACCGATCTTGTGCCGTCGATCGGATCAATGCTCGGATTTTCTGCGTCTCTCGCACAGGGTAAACCGCTCGTCGAACTTGCGTAATTCTATGCCTTCCATCAAGCTCAAACCCGAGCAATTCAGCGGCTATCCACCGGAAGCACGAAAACTTGTCACGAACAATCTCGCTGCGCTTGAGCGCCTGCCATTGAGTTTTCTGCCAAGCCTAGTGCGAGAGGCCATCGACTACGATTTCAAGTTTCCCGCGGAGCGCAGAGCGCTCGAGAGGGAACTTCGAAATCTGAACTCGCTTTCTGCCGAACAGATCAAGGATTGGTTCGAAGGATTCGCGCAAATCCATCTCTCCTTGCAGCTCGAACAGTTCGACTGGGTAAACTCGCCGGCGCAGTTTGTCGAGCAGCTCTCGGCGTATCTTTGGACGACCCACCAAGTGGATGCCTTTCGCCTCGCGGCGCTCGCCTATCAGGAGCGTTTGCGGGCGGCGCTGCCACCGGAGCGTCCCGCGATTCCGAGGCTGGGGATTACGGTCATCGGCCAGGGCGTCACCGCACCACAAGAGCCTTTGTTTCGCAAGCTGCGTCCGCAGGGGGTGTACTTCAGCCACATCGAGCCGGAAAACGGGTTGAAGCAGCTTCTAGATGCGGCGGCGGCTCGAGCCAAAGCGCATCCCGCTGCTCACGGCCACTGGTACATTGACGGCGGGCAAGAAGCGGCTCATGACGCCGCGCTTACCTGCGTTTCCTACCACGCACTCGAGGCAGCGCGGGCGGCCTTGTCGAACAGAATACGCCTGGAGATTGAACGGCCTGGCATGGGACCCGAGATGCTGCGCACGCTACTGGCGCAGCTGCGTCCGGCGGACCTTGGCATGGAGAGGGAGCCGCATGGGAAGGCGGATGGGAAGGCGGCCAAGTCAGGGGACGCGGTTCTGAATCGCTTCGAGGCCAAGCTGCTGACGGAGGGCTCGGGCACGCAGGTCTTCAGCACGACTTTCGCACAATGGGCGGCACGCGAGGCGCTCCGGCGTGCCCAGCCGCTCACCCTGCTGGTCCGTTTCGCCCCGCGGCAACGACAGAAACCGATGAATGAGATGCTTTCTGGTAGCGACAGTCATGCCGAACTCGATCCCATCGGTTCGCTGACCGATGCGGATAACGGTGCCTATTACAACTGGCTGAATCAGCAACGGTTACCGGGTGCCGATCAATCTTCGTTCCTGGTGTGGTTCGAGAATCACAGCGAGGTTGTGGCCATTGGCCCCTCCATGCCGCGCGGGACCGAATCAACCACGGCAACCGACCTTCAAACACTGCTTTCCTGGATGGCCTGAAGATTCTCGAAGATTCCGGAAGAAATCGTGTGCCAGAGATAAGAATGTGCAAGAATTGGCGGCGACTCTTGGTTAACCGTCTCACTCGACAAAACCAGAGATGCGTTGGAAGGGAGAAGGAGCCGGCCCACGCAGGCCAGCAGTCGGCGTTCTCCGGCACTTTGCGTGAATTCCTATGACTAAACAACTATCGCGGCGCACCATGCTGAAGACGGCGGTCTCGGGAGTGACTATGGCTTCCATGCCCTCGATGTCGTGGCCGGAGCAGAACTCAGCCGTCCCGCGCAAAGGCCAAATCAAACAATCGGTTTCCCGTTGGTGCTACCAGAAGATTCCGCTCGACGAACTTTGCGCCTACGCGGCGCAAATTGGTTTGAAGGGCGTTGATCTGCTGAAGCCGGACGAATACGAAGTGCCCGCGAGGCATGGCTTGGTTTGCAGCATGGGCTATGCCGACGGAGGCGAGATTGTCAGCGCCATGAACCGCGTCGAAAACCACGCAAAGATCGAGGAAGGTTTTCGCAAATACATTCCACTGGCGGCCAAAGCCGGACTGCCGAACGTGATTACCTTCTCCGGAAACCGCGCGGGCATGTCCGACGAAGAAGGCGCCAAAAACACCATCGCCGGGCTCAACCGCGTGAAAAAGATTGCCGAGGACCACGGCGTCACCATCTGCCTGGAACTCCTCAACAGCAAGGTCGACCACAAAGATTACATGTGCGACCACACCGCTTGGGGAGTACGAGTGGTGCAAGCGGTGAACTCGCCGCGCGTCAAGCTGCTGTATGACATCTACCACATGCAGATCATGGAAGGAGACCTGGTTCGCACCATCCAGCAGAACATCCAGTGGCTTGGTCATTTCCACACCGGGGGAGTTCCCGGCCGGCATGAGCTCGACGGTACGCAGGAAGTGCAATGGGATGGAGTGATGCGTGGAATCGCCGCGGCTAATTTCCAAGGCTACGTGGCGCACGAGTTCGTGCCCGCGCGGGACCCCTTGACCTCACTGCGGCAAGCCGCGGATTTGTGCGATGTTTAGTAGTGACATGATGAATAGAGCTCCAGCGCTTGCGATTCTGCGCCGAAGATGACCTCTAAGAAAAGCCTCGGGCATGAGTGACGTTCGAATAAAAGACGTTGCCAAGTTGTCAGGCGTGTCAACCGCCACTGTCTCGCACGTCATCAACAAGACGCGCTACGTCAGCGATGACACGAAACGAAGGGTTTTGGGCGCGATTGAAAATGTGGGCTACACACCAAATATACACGCGCGGAGTCTGGCCTCTGGCCGCAGCCGGACGCTCGGCTTGATCATCTCCGACATAACCAACCCGTTTTTTCCGGACCTTGTGAAGGCCGTTCAGGAAAGAGCCCTCGAACTGAGCTATGACGTAATTGTTCTTAATACCAATTACGAGCCGCAGCGCGATGCTCCGTACGTGCAGCGCTTGCTCGAACTGCAAGTTCGGGGGGTGATGATCCTGACGACGGAGATGGATCTCGCCGTAATCGAGCGCCTGTCGTCCCGGCGAATCGCGGTGGTCTTTTTGGACATCGGAAAAGTGGGACCACATACCAGCAATATTCGTGTGAATTATGAAAAGGGAGTTCATCAGGCAGTTGAACATCTGCTTGAGCTGGGCCACCGCCAGATTGCGTTCATCGGCGGACCTGAGCATTTTAAGTCAGCGCGCTTCAGGCGTCAGGCCTTTCTGAGAACGATGAAGAAGCACAGAGCGTCTTTGCATACAGAGCCGGTGATCTGCGAAGGGGATTTCAAGCTCGAGAGCGGACAGCAAGCCGTCAGAGAACTCCTGGCACCCAGGAACAGGCCGACGGCGATCATCGCCGCCAATGATTTGATGGCTATGGGAGCATTGCGCGAACTGGGACGAGCGGGATTGCGCGTACCAAAGGATATTTCAGTGATCGGCTGTGACGACATCTGGCTGGCAAGATTAACCGATCCTCAGCTGACGACGATCATGATCCCGCGAGCTGAGATCGGAGCCGCTGCGGTTGAAGCTGTGCTGCATACCAATTCGGGAGAGGGCCGCTCAGGCCGTGAAATCAAAATCGGCACCGAACTCCTGATCCGGGAATCAACGGGTGCCGCGCCGCGTTTGACGTAAGTCTAGCAAGAAGAGCGCCTTTGCGGATAGCCTGCTGGGAAGTCTCGTTTAGTATTCCTGAACTAAAACTTTAGAATTTCGGATTTGACACTCCTGCGTGATTGCTCCTAACCTCCGTCGAAAAGCAGCAATTCAAATTCTAGATGGCCGCCATCGAAAAGTCGTTTCCATCTGGGGTGCGCTATGGATCTTCAGCCGTTCGCAACTCCGAAGAAAAACCAGGGTGTTGGAACCCTGGATCGCACCGGGCTGATTGGCTTTGCCGCGGACAGGTTTTTTGGTGGCCCAGGGCCACAAGGAGGGTGCCATAAGGAAAACCGATCGTGCAGAGCAAAAAACTCATTTCCAGCTTGACAGAGGAAAAAGCGGTGGAAATAATGCAAAACCATCAGAAGTACGTAAGCGGTTACGTCAAACGCTTACGTAAGGGCGGACCCATCCGGTAGGCAGTATTTGGGGAACTTGCTACGAAGTCCAACCACGAGGTGAAATTCATGTTTGGAAAAAAATTGCGACGGGGACCCTTTGCGTTGAGCTGTTTTGCAGTTTTGTGTCTGGGGTTGTTGGCGTTCGCGCTGCCCGCCGGCGCGCAGATTGGGAACGCCTCGCTCGGCGGAACGGTGTTGGACCCGTCTGGGGGTTTTGTCGCCGGCGCCGAGCTAACACTAACTAATAAGGGGACAGGTTTCGAAGCAAGAGCTACGTCGAACGAAAGAGGGGAATACACGTTTCGAAATCTGACGCCCGGCACCTACGACCTGAAGATCGTTGGCAAGGGGTTCGAAACGTATATCCAGCAAGGAATCCAGCTGACCATCAATCAATCTGCTCGCGCCGATGCCACCCTTAAGTTGGGTACCACCGCAGAAACCGTCGTCGTTGAGGGCCAGAATACGCTCATCAACTATGACAACGGAACACTCCAGGGCGGCGCAGACCCCGAAACGCTAAAGGATCTGCCCCTGGTTATTGAGGGCAAGCCACGTTCTTCGGCGGCTTTGGCCTTGCTGCTTCCAGGAATCTCGACCGGAGGTGGAAATCAGGCTTTTCAGGCGCGTATCAACGGAGGTCAGGAATCGGGGGACGAGGCCCTTCTGGATGGCGCGACCATGCAGGAAGGTTTCATGAGTCAGAGTGGTATGGTATCCATCCACCAAGACTTCCAGATGTCGCCCGACATGGTTCAGGAAGTGAAGGTCCTGACGTCGAGTTATGACGCACAGTATGGTTCTTCTACGTCCGGCCAAATTACCATGGTGAGCAAAGGCGGCACGACGCAATATCACGCGGCGGCGTTTGAGTACGGCCGCAACAAGGCGCTGAATGCCGCTCCCTGGAATGCCACCTGCGCGACTCCTGGCTGCGACCGCCGCCCGACGGACAATGAGCACAACTTCGGGGCAAACGTTGGCGGTCCAATCCAATTTCCTCACCTTTACCACGGGACGTCGAAACACCACTCCTTCTTCTATTTCAACTGGGAATCTTATCACCAGGCCGGTGGGTCCAACGTTCCTACTCTCTCGATTCCTTCGGTCGCAGAACGGGGAGGGAATTTCACCGACTGGGGACTCCCGATTTATGCACCCGGGAATTTTGCGCCTGGCTCCAGTGCTGCCGAAGCAATGGGACCGCAGTCGACAGCCTGTAAGAATGCGCTCCCCGCAGGGTTTGGTCCCGGCCAGCAATTCCCCGGGAATGTGATACCGGCGGCTTGTATCAGTCCGATTGCGGCGGCCTACATGGCCGTACTGCCGACGCCGACCAATACCCTGGCACAAAACAACTACACACTGGCGAAGCCCGTGCCGGATACGCTGACCAGCAACTCCAACGTATACATGACGCGCATCGACCATAACTATGGCGATAAGGATCACTTCTATTTCTTCTGGTGGCGGCAGTTCACGGGCTTTAACACGGCTACCGAGCTACCCACGGCCATCGCGACGGAATCGCCAACGAGACCCGAGAACTCGCCAATTGCGCGCTTCAATTGGGAACATACTTTCTCGACCACACTGACAAACCACGCCACTTTTGGATACTTGAACCGCAACGAAGGATATGGTTCGGAGAACCTCGCCTTTGTAGGTAAGCTTCCCCAGATTGCCAACGCGGCCAGCACGTTGGCGCTGCCGGCATTTACGTTCTCCAATGGTTACAATCAGATTTCCAACAGTAACGGCCCACCAGCGACGAATATCACCGTGCGCCCGACATGGGTATTCAATGACCTCATCAACAAGGTGCGCGGCCATCATACATTTACGTTCGGCGGGGAATGGCGGTCGGTGCAAGGGAATATTCACCAGTCGAACAACGCCTCAGGGACGTTTGGCTTTGACACATCAACGACCAGCCTGCCCGGCGTAAACAGCGGAAGTCCGGTCGCCGGATTCTTGCTCGGAGCAGTAAGCGGGGGCTCAGTGGATCGGCGAACGGTCAGCGCCTGGTATCCGCGCCAGACGGTGTGGGCGGTTCACGCGAACGATTCCTGGAAATTCACTTCGAAGCTGACATTCAACTACGGGGTGCGTTGGGACTACTACACGCCGTCGCGAGAAAAATATAACCACTTTTCGTTCATCGACTTGGTCGGCGCCAATCCAGATGCAGGAGGTCTCCCGGGCCGGCTGGCGTTCGCGGGCAGCAGCGGTGGGTGCGCTTCAGCCTGCTTCGGTGCGCCGTACCCGGAGAAACCGTGGCATAAGGGATTTGCGCCGCGGCTAGGTATCGCTTATGCCTTCAACCAGAAGACCGTGGTCAGAGCAGGCTATGGAATCTTCTTCGGCCAAGCGTTTTACCCAGGCTGGGGCGGAGGGATGTCGCTCGACGGATATAACCTGCACCAGAATTTCGCCACGAGCACGGACCTCGTCACGCAACAATCGGATCCAGCGTTCTATCTGGACGCTGGAATCCCAAGTCCCGCGCAACTTCCTCCGTTCATAAGCGCCGGTTTCGACAACGGGGCGCTGCCTAGCCAGGCGAACGGGAACGGTTCGGCCTACCGGCCAGTGGATGCAAACAAACGACCCTACTCGCAACAGTGGAACTTGACCCTGGAGCGCGAGCTACCTAAGGATGTGTTCGTCAGCGCTGCCTATGTGGGAAACAAGGGAACGCGCCTGACGTCCAGCTTGAATCCTGTCAATGTCTTGAACCCATTCGCTGCCAACATCAAGAGTCTCGAGGCTCCCATCACTGCAGCCTGCGGGATCGCCAGCCCCAACCCCGCGCAACCGGTCGCGTGTTCTCCAGAGCTCAATGCCAAGTTCACCGCGGGCGGACCAACCACGATCGACGGCGTCTCCGTTCCGTATGCCGGATGGGTTCAACAGCTGAGCAGCCCCACCAGCGCCTGCTCTCCGACAGTGGCGCAGGCCCTGCTTCCATTCCCGCAATTCTGCGGGCCGCTTCAGGGACTCAATGAGAGCCATGGTAATTCCATCTATGAATCTTTCCAACTGAAGGCTGAGAAGCACTACAGACACGGACTCTATATGCTGGTGGCGTATACGTATTCGAATTTGAAGTCCAACGCTTCGGACAATACGCAACAGTTGGGAGGTTCGTGGAACGCGACCCAGGGTGTAATTTCGCCCTTTGAACAGAATCGAGCGACATCGGTGTCGTCCGATGACGTACCGCACATCCTCTCAGCGGCGTTCGTCTACGATTTGCCGTTCGGCAAAGGCCAGAAGTACGCCGCCGGCGGCGGCGCAGCGAACGCGTTGGTGAGCGGCTGGCAAATCAGCCCCATTCTCCATTATCAGAGCGGCACACCGATGTGGTTCCGTTCCGGCACGTGTCAAGTGGTGCCCCAATTCCGGCAGGCTTGTTTGGTAGGCTTGGTATCCGGGACCGACCCATTCCTGCAAAGCCCGAACGGTTACAATCCTGGCGCAGGCCCGCTGTTGAACGCCGCGGCGTTCGAACCAGCTTCTAACTTCGTATGGAACAATCCAGCAGCAGCTCCGGACGCCCCGGGCGGGTTTGGATACACGGGGACCGGCCCGCGGATCTCGAACCTGAGAGGTCCGAGCGGGAAGAACGTGGACTTCTCGATCACCAAGAACACCAAAATTGGGGAACGCGGAAACTTCCAACTCCGTTTTGCATTCTTCAACGCATTCAATCAACACTACTTCTACCCTGGGGCGGCCGTCAACAATCAGGGCTCGAGTTTTGCCTTCAACAACGACGTTTCTCTGAGCAATTTCGGGACTTGGAACAGAGACGTCAGTTCCCCGCGCACCATTCAGATCGGCGCCAGACTGGAGTTTTAGAAAAGGTAGACCCAAACAAACACCCCACCAGCGCCCCGGCTTAGCCGGCCGGGGCGCTGTTTTTTAGGCCAGAGACGAACTGCTGCTAAGTCAGTGATGAGGAAGATTGGGGGCAGGCAGCGCTTCACTGGCTTTCTTGAGCGCCTGGAATTGCGCGATTTCCTTCCTGGAGAGTTGGTCTTCACCCAAGCGGTGATAAATCCGGCCCAGGAGATAATGCGGCTCGGGGTACGTTGGTTCCAGCATGATGGCTTGGTTGAGCGACTGAACCGCTGCCTGGTACGCACTGCGCATCTCCAAAACGCGGCCGAGTTGATAGTGCGCTTGCGGAAGGCGGGCATCGTAGGCGAGCGCGTCGCGGAGATCTTTCTCCGCTTCGACCAGTTGGTTTAGAGAGATAAGCGAAATGGCTCGATCCACGTGAGGCCAAGCGGAGGGCTTGGATTGGAGGTGATTCAGCTCGACAGCGCGGTCGTAGCTCTTGACGGCTTCCTCGAATTTGCCCAGATAGTCGTAGCACAGTCCGAGGGTTTCATAGGCGCGCATCATCTTCGGGTCCAGTCCAACGACCTCCTGCAATCGGGTAATGGCGGCGGCATAGTTCTGCGCATCGTAATCGAGGCGGGCCAGCCAGTAGTGGTAAAGCGGATCTTGCGGCCGCGCGGCGGCAAGCTTTTCCAGTTCTTGCCGCGCCCAGTCGCGCCGGTTGAGCTTGACGTAGGCCATCGCCAGCGTGAACCTGCTGCGGTCGTCCAAAGGGGCGATCGCTTCTGCCTTTTTCCAGGCGATCACGGAATTCCTGAATTCACCGTCCAGGAAAAAAATCCCTCCGGCCATCACCAGTAGTCTTGCTGCTTGCATTGACTTTGGATCACTCCCGGCCTCATCGACAAGAATGGACTCGGCACGTTTGTAATCTCTCCGCTTGAAGGCATCTTCGAGCTCGAGCCGGTGGACGTCACTAAGCTGTAGGTCAGACAGATCGGGCGACACGTCTCTGAGGCCGGGGTTTTCCTGCTGCGTGGCGCGGTCTTGCGCGGACAGGAGGGGCGGCAGGCACGCCAGCAAAGAGAGAGCGATGATTAGATGATTTTTCATCAAGCTTTCGAGGTGTTCCCCGGGCCACGTCCTCGAGCAGCCACGATCTTCGCGCTTCCAGGTAACCAGCCATACCGGCAGGCTGGAGTATTCGGCAGTCCTATGCGCGGCATAGGGCAACGACTAAGGCGTTGGGCCAGCTATCGCGGCTTGAATCTTTGCCTTTGCGTCCGCTGCGGCCTGGCTCTCTGGCACCAACTTGGACTCAAGTTCGATTTCCGCGAGCGCCTCATCGAATTTTTTCAGTTCGAGCAAAATCAGAGCCATGGCCAGGTGAAGCTCGGGCATTTTCGGGTCTGCGCGCGCCGCCTGCTGGAAGGCAGCGAGGGCTAGATCATACTTCTCCTGAAGGACGTATTCTTGCCCAAGAGCCTGCTGCGAGCGCGCAGAATGGGGATTGATCCGATTGATTTGACCATAGGACCACGCGGAGAGCTTGGCCCAGGCCGTGCCCATTTGGTATGAATACTCTGGTTCTTGTGGAGCCAGCTTGATGAGTTCTTGGAATTGCTGAACGGCAGCCATCCAATCGTCTGTGGCCTCGTAGGCTTTCGCCAGTTGCAGGTGGGCCTGCTCCTGTTCGGGCATCAGGACGACGGCGCGTTGGAGTTCACGCAGAGCTGCGGCATTTTTTCTGAGGGCCAGGAGGCTTGCGCCGAGCAGCAAGCGCGAGGGGCCGTAGTCCGGCTGAAGAGCAAGTGCTTGCCGAAATCGGGTGATCGCTGCGGCGTGGTTCCCGCGCAGCTGAGCAATGACACCAAGGTTGTGATAGATGAGCGGATGTTTGATTCCTTGCCGCAGGGCGTCGGAGAAGACCTCCTGAGCGGAATCAAGATCACCGGACTTCAGCGCTTGAACGCCGACGGCGATTTTTGTCTCGAATGGATGCGGCAGGTTCTCCTGCGCGAGAGTCCACCCCGCAGTCCAGAGATACAGCAAAAGAATAATACCGAAGCGCGGGTCCTTCCATGGCCGCGCAGCACACGGCACCGGCTTGGGATCAACACCGGGGCTAGTGATTCTTCGAGCGAATGCGGCTCTCGGACCGGCTTGATTTGAGCGCGTTAGATTGACAAAGTAACGCATGCAAAGAAGATCAGCGAACAACAGCTAGTATAAAGCAGTACGCCAAGGGGTCCCATGGAAAATACTTAAGCGCTTACGTATAATCGTGGCGGCAAGCGTTCAGAACCTCTCTAAAACAGGCTCAGATATTGGTTGACTATGCGATTGCGCCGGCCGATTCCCGCTGTGGCCCTGACCGCTTTCCTGTGCGCTGCGCATTTTAGCCTGGCCTGCCCAAAACAGGACCACCCGAGCGAAAGAGATCAAAAAATCCTGCTGATTCAACAATTGATCCAGGATCACGATCTGGGAGAAGCAAACCGCAAAATCCTTGAAGCGGCCAAGCAGTATCCTTCCTACGCCGGTCTCGACAACTTGCGAGGCATCGTCGAGGCACAACAAGGCAACTACGCCGCAGCGGAAAGGAGCTTCCACGAGGCCCTCGAGAGGGAGCCGCAATTCACCGGCGCTGCGCTGAACTTAGGGCGGCTTTACCAAGAAAACGTTACCGTCGATCCGCAGGCACGAAGGAAGGCGCTCGATGTTTACTTGGGAGTGTTGCTGTATGACTCCAGGAATGCCGAGGCGAACTACCAGAGCGCGGCGCTGCTGCTGGAGCAAGGCAGGTATCAAGATTCACTCGACCATATTTCACGACTCCCGGCAGAAAGCCAAACCGGCGCGCAGACATGGTCCATCGTTTGCGCGGACTATGCTGCGCTTGGCAGCAGTGAACGGACGAATGAGGCCGCGGAGCGTCTGCTCTCTGACCCAACTTTTTCCGAGCCAGATGCGCGGCAGGCGTTGTTGGGACTGAGAGCAGGAAAACGCGACGACCTAATTGTCGCTCTTCTCGCGGGCCTCGAGAAACGCCAGCCGTTGTCGCCTGAACTGCTGCGCGTGATGGGTTTGGCTTACGAAAAAACGGAAAGGCTGGGAGAGGCGCGCGCGGCGCTGGAAAGATCCATCCCACCGGACAATCTTAAGGTTGGTTCGTTGCTGGAGTTGGCTCGGGTGGCGCGCAAACAGCGGGATTATCAGGGCGCGCTGGGCTACCTGGCACACGCGCGAGACCTTGAGCCCGATAACGCCGGCGTCCATTACTACTTTGGGCTGGTGTGTTTAGACCTTAACCTCGTCGCGGAAGCGCGCAATTCCTTCGAGAAGGCCGTGCAGATCGAACCTGAAAATCCGGAATACAACTATGCGATGGGAGCGACTTCCACGTTCCGGCACGACCCAGGCGAGGCCGTGCCGTACTTCGAGAAGTACCTGAAGCTGAAACCGCGGGACCCGCGTGGAAAGCTGGCGCTTGGAGCGGCCCTTTTCCGGGCGAAAGATTATGAAGCTGCTGTTCCCCGACTGACGGAAGCCGCCCTGATCCCCGAAACCGCGACGGCGGCGCATTACTACCTTGGCGCCATGGCCTTGCAGGAGCGCCGGCTTGATGCAGCTCGCATCGAACTTGAACTGGCATTGAAAGGCAAACCGGACTACGCAGATGCTCTGGCTGAACTGGGCCAATACTACTTGGTGCAGAAAGACTACTCGCAAGCGGAGAACCACATTCGACGCGCGCTTAGGATCGACCCGGACCACTACTCCGCAAACTTCTATTTGCTGACCCTCTACTCGCGTACGAGAGATGCACGACTGGAAGCACAGTCTAAACGATTCGATGACCTCAAGAAACTTCTCGCTGAAAAGATGCAGGAATTCCTGCGCATCGTCGAGGTACGGCCTCTCGAAACTCCATGAAGACGCTTCCCGAAATTCGCCGATCCCCTGCTCTTCCTTCTCTGCTGCACTCTTTTTGTTTGCTTGTGGTGGTGGTCGCGGCCGGCGCGCCATCGTATGGACAATCATTAGCGCTGACCGAAAGTACCAAAGCATTCTATCGCGGTGATTACGCCGAGGCCGCTGAACTCACAGAAAAGCATCTGCGGGTGTACCCCAAGGATGTGCCCGTTCGTTTGATTTTGGCGCGGGCAGAGCTGGCCCAAGGGAAATTTCAGCAGGCGTTTGAGGGGCTTAAAAAAGTTCTAGCGTCCGACCCGAACAACATTGATGCGCTCTACTATGTTTCGCTCATGGCTCGCGAACTTTCACATCGGGAGTATCAGAGACTCTTCTCCATGGCACCCGACTCCCATCGCGTCCACCAGCTCCTTGGTGAAGCAGCAATGGCCGCCGGAAACAAGAGTGAGGCGGAGGAAGAATTGCAAAAGGCTCTGAGTGCGAATCCGCGCTCCATCGAAGTGTCCACGGAGTTGGCCGAACTGAAGCGCTCGCAATCCAAATTTGACGAGGCCATCGTCTATTACACGCAGGCGGAACAAATCGGCCCATTGAATTATGAAATCGCCTATGGTTTGGGCGCCTGTTACACCTACAAGCAGGACTATCCCAGAGCCATCGAATGGCTGCGCAAGGCTGTCGTTTTGGCTCCAGATTCCGCGGCAGGCCAGTTTGCGCTGGGAAACGCACTGTTTCAAAATGGCCAGTTCGAAGCGGCTATCCCGGAATTGAATGCCTCGCTCCAGCTCGAGCCCCGCATGAAACAAGCATATTTCTTGCTCGGACGGGCTTATTCGAAACTCGGCCGTAGGGACGAAGCCAAGGCGGCCCTTAAGAAGCTAGACGAACTAAACCGTGCTGAAATACCGGGGCAGGAAAAGAGATTTACCGGCGACACCAATCCAAAGCCGGACATGCCCTGAGCAGATTAAGGGGAGACTGCCAGCGCCAAGTGTTACTCAGGGCGGCCTAGTTGGAAACTCTCACAAACACGACGCCGTGCGCGGGCACTTCGACCGAGAAGGAGTCTTGCGTCGTGCCAAGATCCTTGTGATCCAGAAGATCGCGTAGTTTTGGCGAGGCAGGCGCACCGATGGATTTGAACTCGAGCGTCATCTTGGTGGCCGATTCGCTGCGATTGAACAGTCCCACCGCCTGACTGCCATCAGCAAGCGGCTTCACCCAGATTTCCAGCGGTCCTTCTTCCCAAACGCGGTGTCCTTGTACGCCTTTCTTGTCCTGATCGACTGCAAGGATTTCGGAATTTGTTAGAAGTTCCTTCGTTTCAGGCGACATGGTCCGCAGATCATTTCCAGCGAGAAGGGGGGCAGCAAGGAGCGCCCAAAGTGCCATGTGTGTGCGATATTCATCGCGCTTCATGCCGCCATTGCCGATTTCGAGCATGTCCGGATCGTTCCAGTGTCCGGGACCGGCAAACTTTTCAAGGCCGTTCTGTCCAAACCCGATCATCGACATGCGGTCGTAGGTATCGTTAATGTCCCCCGTGGTCCGCCACAGATTGCCGGTGCTGGGCCCCCACCGCCACGGCGTCTTCACTCCCCAGTTGCAGATGCTGAACACGATCGAGCGTCCGGAATGGGCCAGCGCATCGCGCAGTTTCCCGTATTGCACTTCCGGATCGAGACCTTCCGCATTGCACCAATCTATCTTGACGTAATCGATTCCCCAAGAAGCATAGGTCTTGGCATCCTGATCTTCGTGATTCAAGCTGCCCGGCCGTTTTTCGCAAGTGGCGGTCCCCGCGTCGGTGTAGATTCCCAACTTCAATCCTTTACTGTGCACGTAGTCCGCGAGCGGCTTGATTCCCGACGGAAATCTTGCAGCATCCGCGACGATGGTCCCGGACGCATCGCGGCTCACCTGCCAGCAGTCGTCGATATTCACATATTGATATCCGGCAGCTTGCATGCCAGTGGTGACCATGGCGTCAGCTATTTCGCGAATAAGTTTGTCGCTCACGTTGCATCCGAACTTGTTCCAGCTGTTCCATCCCATCGGCGGAGTCGGCGCGAGGGACGCGCGTGTCTGTGCGGACGTGGCCGTGGCCGCGAGGGTAGCAAGAGTACCGACGAGGCAGCAGACCAGAAGAGCGGGGAGGGGCGAAGACCTTCGAATATTCATTTTCCCTCGACAGAATGGCGTACGTAACCGCTTACGCAGAGTCTAGCACTCCGCCGCGAAAAGTGCGATGCTATTCAACCCGGGAGCAGAATCCGCGTGGACCGCCGCATGCGGCGCGTAGGAATTCACCGGGTTTCGGGCCGGACAGATACCCGACACGGCCGAACTCACTCGAGACCAGGGAATCGAACGAAAGATCGATGACCTTTCCTTCATCCAAGTTTCTTCCGGCGCTCGTCCTCATGCTGTTCGTGTTTGACCTCTGTGGAGCGGCTCAGGGGCCCGAGCTTGGCAAACCGCAGAAACCGGAGCCCATCGGCGTGGCCACCGGCAATGCTCATGCGCCGGTAAAAGACGCGCTATCGCGTCCAATCACTGCCGGGGGATTTGTTGACGGCGCGCCTGTGGTATTCAAAGACATCACCAAGCAAGCCGGGCTGGACAAATTCCACCACCGCTCTGGGAGTGCTGAGAAGGCGACCATTCTCGAGACTCCAGGCTCAGGCGTGGCCTTGCTCGACTATGACAACGATGGCTGGATGGATATTTATCTACTCAGCGGTTCGACGTTTGCTGCGCTGAAGGGGAAGGAAGACCCGCCTCGTGCCATGCTGCTTCACAACAATCACGACGGCACTTTCACCGACGTCACGGACAAAGCAGGAGTAGCGAACCAGCGATGGGGCTTTGGCGTGGCCGTGGGCGATTACGACAATGACGGCTGGCCGGACATCTACGTTTCGAATTTTGGAAAAAATCGCCTGTACCACAACAATCATGATGGAACGTTTACGGATGTGGCAGAAAAAGCCGGAGTCGCACTGGGAGGATGGTCCACCGGACCAACTTGGGGCGACTACGACCACGATGGCCTGCTGGATTTGTTCGTTCCGGGTTACGTGAAATTTGAGCCAGACCATCCTCCTGTCGCCGGCCAGGGAGGAGTCCCCGCCAACGCTTGCCAATTCCGTGGCGTGAATTCCTTGATGTGCGGGCCCCGTGGGCTGCCGGGAGAGAGCGACCACTTGTTTCACAACAATGGTGACGGCACCTTCACGGACGTGAGCAAGAAGGCGGGCGTCTCCGACCCGCAGGGCTATTACGGCCTCGCCTCAGTTTTTGTGGATGTGGATGATGACGGCTGGGTCGATCTGGCTGTTGCCAATGATTCCGTGCCTCGCTATCTCTATCGCAATCTTCACGATGGCACGTTCGAAGATGTGAGTTACTTGTCGGGTTTTGCTCTGACAAATGAAGGACTCGCGCAGGCATCCATGGGCATCGCAGTGGGAGATTACAATCGGGATGGAAGAGTCGATTTTCTTATCACAACATTTTCCGACGATTACAAGACCCTCTACAGAAATGATGGCAACAACAATTTCTCCGACGTAACGTACCCCGCGGGCCTGGCCACTCCGACCATCCCGTTCCTCGGCTGGGGAACTGGGTTCATGGACTTTGACAACGACGGGCTGCTGGACATATTTGTCGCTAACGGTCATGTCTACCCATCGGTAGACCAGCGGGACTGGGGCACAACCTGGGCTGAGCGGCCACAGCTTTTCCGCAATCTCGACGGAGTTAGGTTTCAAGAGGTTCCGCCCGCGACGGGAAGCGGCTTGGCCGAGGTGATCCCCGCACGAGGTGCCGCCTTCGGAGACCTCTTCAACGATGGCCACCTGGACGTGGTGCTGAACAACATGGATTCCGCTCCGACGCTGCTTCGCAATGTGGTGAAAAACAACAATCATTGGATCACCCTCAAATTGGTGGGCGGCCCGAAAAGTCCACGGGACGCCATTGGCGCGAAGGTTTTCCTCAGCACGGGCCTTGTCCGTCAGCGGGCCGACGTCATCGGCGGAGGGAGTTACGGCTCCAGCTCCGATCCGCGCGTGCACTTCGGTTTAGGGTCCGCTATCAAAGTGGACAAGATCGAGATTCACTGGCCGAGCGGAAAAAGAGAAGAGATTGTTGTGCCGGGCGTCGACCGGATTCTTACCGTTCTGGAGGGACAGGAAGTCCTGGAGAAATAATCGCCACAATGTGGTTTCCGTGGCCTCACGGTCTTGATATTGGAGAATTATGCTAGCTCGTCTGCTTTCCTTCTGGCTTGACGCCCTATGCTTGCTTCTTTTTTCCTCCTTGGCATTCGCGCAGGCACGTCCAGAAAAGGCAACGGATTTCTCCAATTTTCGTCCGCGGCTGGAGATGCCTGGCGAAGGTTTCGTTGGTCGAGAGGCTTGCGCGAGTTGCCACGCGCAGAAGAGCAATTCGCAATTTCACACCGCGATGGGACACGCCCTAAGTATGGCCTCCGAAAGCGACGTGCTGCGATCCCACCCTCGGATGACTTTTCGAGTCGGGGCATACTCTTATGAGATCGTCGGAGACGGCCGAACTAACTCCTATCGCGTGACCGACGGAAATGAAACCATTAGTGAACCGATTCTGTACGCATTCGGGAATGCACATGTCGCGCAAACCTACGTATACCGCCACAACGGAAAGCTTTACGAAGGCCGCGTTAGCTATTACACAGCGGTCGATGGATTGGACTGGACCATCGGAGACGCACTCAATCCGCCGCCCAGCCTGGAGGAAGCCGCAGGCCGCGACATCAGTGGTGATGAAGCGCGGAACTGTTTCAGTTGCCACGGCACGGCCGCGGTGGCCAACACCAAGCTTCAGCTGGATCGGCTGATTCCCGGCGTGACCTGCGAGGCCTGCCACGGACCGGGGGTGAGCCACGCCGCAGTGATGCTCTTCGCCCCCGGGGAGAGCGCGTATATTTTCAATCCAAAAACACTCAGTGCCGAAAGTCTTTCGCAGGAGTTCTGCGGGGCCTGCCATCGCGGTGTGGACACCGTGGCGATGATGCCCGACCTCGGTGGCATCAACAACGTACGTTTTCAGCCTTATCGTCTGTTCAACAGCCGCGGCCACGATCCTGAGGATGCACGTCTGGCTTGCACCGCCTGCCACGACGCCCACATGGATCTGAAACGAGGAGACGCTGCTTACGATCGAAACTGCACGACGTGCCACGCACCGCGCGGGACGGAACCATCAACTGCGAAACAAAATAACCCGCCGGCTGGCAAATTACCGGCTGTCGCTTCCGCGGGCAAATCGTGCCCGGTAGCGAGCGAGCGGTGCGTCAGCTGTCACATGCCAAGGGTGGAGTTACCAGGTGCGCACTTCAAATTTACCGACCACCGCATTCGAATCGCCCGACAAGGGGAAGCATATCCTTATTAAGGCCTCCATCGGGAATCACTTTATCCCGAATCCCTCAACGATGGTGATGTAGCGGTCGATCGGAAGATCGGTGAACGATTCCGTGCGTCCGCTCGGTGGGGGCCAGCGGATTTCGAGACTATCGATTTTTTTCCGTTTGCCGATACCCAAAACATCGCGGGGATCATGAGAGGAAAGATAACTGCCGCCTCCCACCTTAAGCTTGCTGCGTTTCAGATCGTCCGCCTGCCATGTGATTCTCGCGCCGATGGCGTCCGGGTTTGATTTCTTGCCGACAAGAAGCACGCCCAGCCAGTGATTTTCTGGCGCTGAAACATTTTTTAGAAGCAAAGGCGGTCCGCCATTGACAGACACCAGCACGTCCACTGCGCCATCATTGTTGAAATCTCCCACCGCCAGGCCGCGCGCCGCGAAGCTCTGCGCAAAAGTCGGGCCCGCCAGGCCACTGACGTTTATCAGACTGCGGCCGTTGTTGTGGAAGAGCAGCAGCGGCTCCTTGTAGGTAACGCGGCTGGAGTGTGCTTCGATTTGGTCGTCGGGGTGCCCGTTGGCGATGAACAAATCGACGTTGCCGTCGTTGTCGTAGTCGAAGAACTTCACTCCCCATCCGCTCATGAGGCGCGTCAACCGCCCGAGTCCTATGGGTCCGGCAATGTCCTCGAAGGTCAGGTCGTGATTATTTCGATAAATCGAATACATCTCCTGGTCGACATTGGTAACAAAGAGATCCTGCCAACCGTCCTGATCGAAATCCGCCGAGTCAACTCCCATGCCGGAGCGCTCGCGGCCAGACTGGCTGTATGCCACGCCCGCTTCGAGACCCATCTCATCGAACTTCCCGTTGCGCTTGTTGACGAAAAGAAAATTGGCGACCGTGTCGTTCGCCACGAAAAGATCCATGCCGCCGTCGTTGTTGACGTCTGTAGCGACTACACCCCACGCTTTCCCCATAGCCTTGGTGATGCCGGATTCCTTACTGACGTCGGTGAAGGTGCCGTCGCCATTGTTGTGGAACAGCCAGCTCGGTGCCGGCGGGTAGACGCGGGGAATGCAGTAGAAGCGTTCTCCGGTCTTCTCGTTTCCGCAGAACTTGTTCTTGGATTTGTCGAAATCCACGAAACGGCAAACGAATAGATCGAGCCGCCCGTCGTTGTCATAGTCGAACCAAACGGCGCTGGAGGCCCAGCCGGGAGCAGCCAAGCCGGCTTTTTCCGTCACGTCGGTGAACGTGCCATTGCCGTTGTTGCGATAGAGAATGCTACGGCCGTACTGCGTGACGTAGAAATCGGGCCAGACGTCAGCATCGTAATCTCCTACAGCGACGCCCATGCCATAGCCTCCGGCCGCGACCCCGGCGGTTTCGGTTACGTCTGTAAATGTCCCGTTGCGATTGTTGCGGTAGAGCGCATTGCGCAGAGGCCGATCGGGCGTGAAAAAATCGCACTTTCCGCTGTTCACCAGATAAATGTCCATCCAACCATCGTTGTCGTAGTCGAGAAAGGCGCAACCGGCTCCCGTCGTCTCGGGCAAGAAGTAATCGGCCGAGCGGCCGTTCTCATGACGCCAGGTGATTCCGCTGGCGGCGGAGGGCACTTCCTCAAAGAGTGATTTCGGAATGGTTTGTGCGAGTCTCGCGGCCGTGACAGAACCGACCTGGGACAGAAAAGCGATGCTGCGGTATTTGGCCAAGCATCCGATGCTGGCCATACTTAGTCCCTTGACGAATTGTCTTCGCGTGCAACCCGGCATCAGTGTTTTTTTATGGCGCGTTGTAGCTTGTTTCTGACCTGCCGACCCTCGTGACTCTGGCCCTTCCTGGATTGCGTCATATCATACTGTAGCATTGCGGAAGCGGGGGAAAACGCTCTTGTCTCTGGTGCACATACCAACCGCGAGTAGCGGATCAATTCTTGGTGGCCGAAGATCGGTAGCCCTGCCAGATGTACTGAAGGGCCTCGGAAAGCGTTTGTTGTTTCACTGCTCGGTCAACGTGGCCGGCGTTGCGGGCAAATATGAACTGGTAATGATAGCGCTTGGCCGCGAGTACGTTGGCCATGTGTTCGTTTGCGAGAACCCAATCGTGCATATCGTCGCGCATCACGTTCGGATTTAGGAGATCCCGGTCACCAACTTCCATCCAGATTCGAATCGGCTTGGCCGGGCTGTCGGGTATGAGATGCTCGTGAAACTCCCAGGCACCGTGCGGCGTTTGCGGATTGTAGGGCCACTGCTGGTTTACGAATGTTCCGGAATAAGTGAGAACACGGTGGTAAAGCTCGGGGTGATACCAAGCCATGATAAAGGCACAAGCGCCTCCTGAGCTGCCACCCATGGTTGCCCTGCCGTCCGGATCCTTAGTGAGTTTCACGTGAGCTTGGGCTTCGACCAGAGGCAAAACTTCGTTTTCCACGAACTCGGCATAGACTCCGGACATTGTGTCGTACTCAAGACCGCGTTCACTGCCCTGCGCGTCGCCACCTCCGTTGCTGATAGAAATGGCAATCATCACCGGGATCTTACGTTGGGCAATCAAGGTGTCCAGAGCCGAAAAGAGCAACCGGTCAGGCCCGTCCGCCCCGACGATGAACGGCGCGATGCTACCCGGCACGTACTGCTTGGGGACATAGACGGTCACCCTCCGCGTGTACGGAGCGGGGTGGCTCGTACTCACTACGAGCTTTGCGGGGTTGGCAGGATCGACCGTTCCGAAGGTGTTGGGGTCACGTGCAATGCCTGGATAGCTCTTGCTGTCTGACGAGCTCAGAATGAACTCAATCACCGTTCCCCTGGGTATACCGTCTTGGACAGACACTTCGGGAGGGACATCGGGGGTAGGCCCGATAATGAAATTACCGTCCGCATTCGCAGGAGGGTTTGATCCGGCGGGCAATTCCGTGGCCGTGACATAACCGGGACTGTTGGGATTGCGTGTCGGCGGCGTCGGTCGTTCCGCGTGTTGAGCTGACGGAGGAGCCTGGCCGGAGACTGGACTGAGAACCGCGATTAGGCTAACCAGAACTGGGACGCTCAGAGAACGCGGGACTAGAGTCATGTGGCCATTCTGCAGTATTCCGAACTTCAGGGAAAGGCTGCTTTTGAGTTCCGTGTCGGGAGCCATCGGTGTCGTCTAATGGTTGCTAGTCACGGACAAACAGGAAGCCGACGAATTACATTTCTCCGTGCGCTGGAGCGGCTACTTCGTCAAAAAGAAGGCCACCGCGGAAAACTTAAGCGCCGTTTCCGGCGTGCAGAGCTCGCAACGCCAGCAGCGTGTCCTGCTGTGACGCAAGCGCGATTTTCCGAGGAACCGTAAAAAAGCGAATTCCAGGATAATTGGCTGTCGCACCTGCTTCGTTACCACCCGTGGCTCTGCTGAGCGCATAGCTCATATTCGATTGAACAGACGCGACCCAGACCTCTCCGATCAGAACATCCCGCAGAGCTATGATTCTTTGCTCCTTCACCAGCAGCACGAATGGTCCGCCAGCTTGCTCCGCCGGAAAGTAATGCGCCATCTCCCCTGTGGATCGGTCACCGTTTCGAGCATACTCCCCGCAAGACTCACGCTGATCGGCTCACCGGGAACTGCCCAGCCCCAGACGGGAATCCCCACGTCGCGTTGCAAGACCATATGATCGCTGAAAAGATGCGGCAGGATGGGTCTGCGCTGAGTGGTACGCCAGCGCATGTCGTGAGCAAAACTACAAATATTGGACCCGCAAAACTGAGTGTTTTTTCGCTGGTCCTCTTTGTTCGGGGAATGTCGAGGCCGGACTTAAGGTTTGCATTAATCCGATCCAGTGTCCCAGAACCAAATACTTGGTAATTAACTCCTCCCGAATACCACACGTAGAACCGACAAGTCGAGTCGCAAGTGCGCTTTGCACCGCGCTGCGCAAGCAGCGTAGGCAGCACGTGTGCCCGAACGTGAGGCAGACCTGTCGTTTCTTCGGAGTCACCATTGCGAGACTGGGGGAATCGCCGCGCTCGTGCTCAGTGCACCTATCAGATTTATTCCCGAGCGGGAATTGCGGGCAGGCGATCGGTTAGACTCTGCACAAGCGCGGCTGACGTCGCGAGAGGCGCCATTAAACGGCTGCCCAGAGGAATCTTCAATGAGCGCAGTCAAAAAGCAACCAGACAGGGCCGCTTTCGAAATCAAAAAGGGTCCTCGGCACGTGATGACTCTCAGTGAGACGGACGTGGAGAAGTATCTCGACCTCCAAGAGCTCCTAGATGGACTCGAAGACGGGTTTCGCGGGCTGGAGTTGGGAGAGGTTCAGTCTCCGCCTCGGCCTCAACTGTCGGTTGCCGGCAAGGGTTTCTCCCTAGCGATGCCGGCCTGGCGTCACGGCATGCAAATGACGGTCAAGATTGTCAACGTTTTCGACGGTAATCTGAACTTCGATTTGCCCAACCACCTCGCTCTGATTAACCTGTTCGATCCCAACACCGGCGCTACCTCCTGCGTCATGGATGGCACGTACATCACGGGTATCCGAACCGCCGCGTCCGCCGTTCTTTCAGCCCGCATGCTGAGCAGGGGCGGATCTCGGATTGCCACGGTGATTGGGGCGGGTGTCCAAGGGCGTGAACACGTGCGACTGCTCCCATGGATTCGGGATTTCGAACGCATCAATGTTTGCTCGCTGCGCTTCGAAGACGCCCAGAAGCTTGCTTCTGGGAGCGAAATCGCACGTGCCATGACCGACGTGGAAGCAGCCGTGCGTGAGTCGGACATCGTGTGCCTGGCAGCTCATTCACCTGCACCGGTCATCAGGGCAGAGTGGGTAAAGCGCGGTACACATGTGTCTTCGGTAGGCTATTACCCTCCGAACGGCGAACTCCCCAAGGATCTAGCAAGAAGCCATCGCCTGTTTGTCGAGACGCTGGATGCTTTTCAGCCGCCTCCGGTTGGTTGCGGCGAACTCGCGGGCTTGGATCCCTCTGTGGGAACGACTCTCGGAGCGGTGGCTCTTGGCCGGAAGGCAGGCCGCCTCAGCGACGTCGAGATCACGGTATATAAGGCTATGGGCGTCGCCATGGAGGATATGGTCGCTGCCAATCTCACCTACCAGAGGGCCAAGCGAGAAGGTGGCGGAGGTGTGATGGTCTGGTGATTAGTTCTGAAATCGGGCATCTCGAAGACTGGCGATCATAGCCCGTCCTAAGGCTGAACTGCCTTGTTATAAGGGCTGACCATTTCCTGCGGCGTCGGCAAGCGTCGAATCGTAAAGCCTTACGGTTCGACGGGATTCCCAGATACATCAAGAGGGCGAAGAAGATGCTGGTGACGCCGCCGCAGGCGGAGCAGGTCGCCTGTTTTCTCCACCATTATGTTCGCGTTGCTGCATCGCCTTTTCCAATTCTTTCTGGTGATCGGTAAGCCGGGCATGAATCTTGCGGTGCGTTTCGTCACTGATAGCGTGAATCTGCAGACCAAGCTCCTGCCGCGATGCTGTCGGATTCTTATCGAGCCGCGCCGGAATCCTGTCATGGTGTTCCGCAAGCGGAGGCCGGACCTGTTTCTGCTGTTCCGACGTCAACTCTAGATCCTTCGTAAGGCGAGCAAGTTCCTGGTCGATCGATTGCGGCGTGTGAGATCAGATGCGATGGGTGTTTCGTTTGACAAGCGAACTACCCTCGGGGAAAAACATCCAATTTCCAACAGACTGACAGTGTCCAAGGGCTTCGACAACCTACTCTCGCGAGCTGAGGCCCAAATCTTCGCTGTTTAACTCCATATCCTCCGTGCTGCCAATATGTTGCATGAAATGCTCGGTTCCCCACGTGAAACGGTACAACAGGTGCTTTTAACAGATGTGGAAGTTGAAATCGAAATCGCGGCTCAACCCAAGGGCGATTCATCATGAGACCAATTACGCAGGAAAACGATAGGCTTGGATTTGTCGGAGTCGGATACATGGGTCGGCCGATCGCGCGGAGGCTGCTTGAATCTGGCTTCAAGCTGACAGCGTACGATCGGGACCACAGCAAGACAGAGGAACTAATTCAATATGGAGGCAACGTCGCGCGGAGCGTTTCGGAACTTTCCACCAGCTGCAACGTTGTGTTGTCCTGCCTACCAAGCGATGAAGCTGTCCTGACCACGTATAAAGGACCTGACGGCGTTTTCGCCAATGCGCTTCGCGGCTCACGGGTCATCGACCTGAGCACGGTATATCCCGAGACCTCGCAGGAACTCTCAAGACTGGGTTCAGAGCGTGGAGTCGAGGTTCTCGACGTGACTATATCGGGGAGCTCTCCAGCCGCCGAACACGGATTGCTGACGCTGTTCGGTGGCGGCAACAAGGAATGGTTCGACGGTGCCGAGTCGATCTTTCGCGTGATCGCCCATAGATATTTTTATCTTGGGCCAAGCGGGTCCGGAGCGACGATGAAGCTTGTGGTGAACACCCTGTTGGGAATAGGAATGCAGGCGATTGCTGAGGCCGTCGCACTCGGTGAGAAAGCCGGTCTTGATCGCAATCGCTTGCTGGACGTGTTGTCCCAGACTGCGGTGGTCGCCCCAGCGCACGTTGGCAAACTGCAAAGAGCGATGAACAGCGACTACAGCCCGCAATTTCCGATTCGGCTAATGAACAAGGATTTCGGGTTGATTTTCAATCTTGCGGCTGCCGTTGGCGCGCGAATGCCCGCCGCAGGTGCAGCATTTGAAATCAATGCGAGGCAGTCGGACGAAGGGGCGGAGCAAGATTTTTCGGCGGTGATTCTGCAAATGGAAAAGCAGGCGCACCTAGGTTCGAAAGACGATGGTCTGACTCGAGTTGGCGTTAATTCGGCGAGGAAGGTGGTCTGAGTTCGTTGAAAGGTTTATATGTTCGATGAAGCTTATCCTGTACATGCATTCGTGGCGAGGCCCGAACTGATCCAACTGACGGTGAACGGAGCGAAACAATCATTCAGCGGCGAGCCGGAAATGCCACTGCTCTGGTATTTACGCGACATTTTGGGGCTGACCGGATCGAAATTTGGCTGCGGCGTTGGGCTTTGCGGCGCTTGCACGGTCCACGTAAATGGACAAGCCACGCGATCCTGCGTAATGGCCATGCGCGACGTGACCGGAAAGGAAGTCACGACGGTCGAAGGCCTCGAGAAGAACGGATTGCACCCAGTCCAAAAGGCGTGGATGCAAGTCAACGTGCCGCAATGCGGCTATTGCCAGGCGGGACAAATCATGCAAGCCGCGGCTCTGTTGAATAGCAAAAAGAATCCAAGTAATCAGGAGATCGACGAGGCGATGGCTGGGAACATCTGCCGTTGTGGAACATATCAGCGGATTCGCGCAGCGATTAAGGCAGCGGCGGGAGAAATGGTATGAGCGGGATTGAGAATGTCAGCCGTCGCAGATTTTTGACGGGAGGTGTCATCGCGGCGGGCGCGCTTGTGCTCGGCGTACGTTATTACCCCAAGCTCTCCTCTGGGGACAAACTTTCGCACGATACAAACGCGGACCACGCCATTCTGCATCCTGGCGTGTACCTGGGAATCGAACCGGACGGCACAGTGTGGATCGTGGCTCATCGCTCGGAGATGGGGACGACAAGCCGCACGACTCTACCGCTCGTGGTCGCCGACGAATTGGACGCGGATTGGAAGCGCGTAAGGATTGAACAAGCCATTGGTGACGAGCGCTACGGTGAACAGAATACCGACGGATCGCACTCGATTCGCGGGTTCTACAACGCCATGCGCGAGGCAGGAGCAACCGCGCGATTCATGCTCATTCAAGCCGCGGCTCGGCAGTGGAGTGTTCCCGCGGCGGAGTGCGAGACGGATTTGCACGTTGTTGTTCATCGTCCCACGAACCGCCGGGCAGGTTTCGGGGAACTCACAACCGCTGCGGCGAGGTTGCCGGTCCCCAAAACAGAAGAGCTGAAGCTTAAACCAAAGAGTGCTTGGCGGTATATCGGCAAAGGAGAAGTAAGCTACGATCTTGAAGCACTGGTGACAGGGAAAGCCATCTATGGCATGGATGCTCGGCTGGACGGCATGGTGTACGCGTCTGTGGAGCGCCCGCCGGTACTCGGCGGCCAAGTGAAATCTTACGACGACAAGGAAGCCTTGAAGGTCACGGGCGTGCGTCAGACTGTTCCCATTGATCCCTTCAAACCTCCACCGGCATTTCAGCCGCTCGGCGGCATCGCGGTGATTGCGGATAACACGTGGGCTGCGTTTCAAGGCCGCAAGAAGCTGAACATCGGATGGGACAACGGACCAAACGAAACTTACACCTCGGACGCGTACAAGAACGAATTGCGAGCGACCTCGCACAATCCATGCAAAGTGGTGCGCAATATTGGTGACGCGGACTCAGCATTCGCCAAAGCCAGCAAGGTGTATGAGGCGGACTACTACGTTCCGCTTCTGGCGCACGCTGCGATGGAACCGTTGGTCGCCCTCGCCGAATTTAGGGACGGCAAAGCAACGCTGTGGGCTCCGACGCAGAATCCTCAAGCTGTGCAAGACATCGTTTCGAAAGAGCTGGGGATCTCGAAGGAGGACGTAATCTGCCACGTGACACTTCTCGGTGGGGGATTCGGGCGCAAGTCGAAGCCCGACTATGTGGCGGAGGCTGCCGTCTTGTCCAAAAAAGTAGGTCGACCAGTGAAGGTGGTCTGGACACGAGAGGACGACATCAAGTTTGACTATTACAACGCCGTGGCGTCCATGTATATGAAGGCGGCTCTTAGTGGGGCCGGCAAGCCGACGGCGTGGCTGCAACGGTCGGTGTTCCCACCAATTCCATCTATTTTTGAGGTGAATGCGGTTTATGGCGATCCGGCCCATCTTCAGCAGGGCTGGACGGATATTCCTTACGATCTGCCAAATCTCCGCATTGAAAACGGGCCCGCGAAAGCCCATGTGCGCATCGGCTGGTTACGCTCGGTGGCGAACATCTATCACGCATTCGGCATTCAATGCTTCACGGATGAACTTGCCCATGCGGCTGGCCGCGATCCGCTCGACTATCTGCTCGATCTAATCGGGCCACCGCGCACAATAGATTTCAAAGGTGTGGAGTACCCGAATTATGGAGCGTCGATGGACGCCTATCCGTGGGAAACCGGACGTCTTCGCGATGTCACGGAGATGGTCGCGGAAAAATCCGGATGGGGAAAGCGCAAGCATGGCGCGGGAACGGGCGTCGGGATTGCGGCGCATAGGAGCTTCTTGACGTATGTCGCCACGGTCGTGGAAGTCGAAGTCAATGCTCAGGGTGAGGTGCGAATTCCACGAGTGGATGTGGCCCTGGACGCAGGCTTGGTCGTAAATCCAGAGGCGACGCGCGCCCAGTTCGAAGGCGCCGCAGTGTTCGGAACCAGCGTTGTGCGAAGCGGCGAGATTACCGCTACGAAGGGTGTAATCGACCAGTCGAATTTTCAGGACTATCCGGTAGCTCGAATTAAAGAGGTTCCTGACCAGACGAACGTTTACATCGTGGATAGCGACGCTCCGCCGGCGGGGGTCGGGGAGCCGGGGGTTCCGCCATTTGTTGCGGCTTTCTGCAACGCTATTTTTGCGGCCACCGGCAAGCGAGTTAGGGATCTGCCTATCACCAAGCTTGGCTTCAGTTAACGGTCTCTCCGCCTTCGGGTGCGAGAAGCGTCGGCAGCTGGAAAGAAGAATCAAAAGTAAAGGATAATGTCATGAAACAAGATAACTCTCAACAGCATTTGATCTTTTGCTCTTCAATGCTGCTCGTGCTTTTTGTGGGTCTCACGCTGTTTGTTGTCTCGATTGTGCAGGCAGCTCCCGGTCCAGACAGCGCGGCGAGCAGTGCGATGTTTGGTACGAAGTGCGCGATGTGCCACGGTCAAGACGGAGGCGGTTCTGAGGTCGGAAAGAGCATGAACGTTCCGGACCTTCGCTCACCGGTAGTCCAAAAGGTGCCGGATGCCGAACTCGCTCAAATCATTGCCAATGGCAAGGGCGGAATGCCCTCGTTCAAGAATTCGCTCAGCGATGAGCAGATTCACGCTTTGGTGACGCACATTCGCTGGCTGCATCAAAAGAAATAGTTCGCCGTCTGTCCACCGCGGTCGCCACAACTGGAAACGGATTCGGTTCCTTCAACTGTGAGGCGTTTGAAAAAGGAGGATCGCCATGAATGAAAAGAAAGATCAACCAGGCCAAGAGGATTCACGTCATCCGAATGTCGCACCAGTTCCGAGAACTCAGGACGCTCGGGACAGCAGCATCTCCCGACGCGGGTTCCTCGGATTCGCGGCAGCGTCCATTGTTCTGGCACACGCTGACCAACAGACCCAGCCATTGGAATCCAGGAATGGCATACCTTATCGAACTCTTGGCCGCAGCCGAGAGAGAGTTTCGCTCATCGGGCTTGGCGGCTATCATCTTGGCAGTCAGGCGGATCCCCAAGAGAGCATTCGCATCATCCGCACGGGCCTCGATGAAGGCGTCAATTTTCTCGACAACTGCTGGGACTACAACGGCGGCGAGAGCGAAATCCGCATGGGCAACGCGCTGCGCGACGGTTATCGCCAGAAAGCGTTTCTCATGTCCAAGATCGACGGGCGCACCAAAGGCGCCGCTGTCAGTCAAATCAACGAGTCTCTGCGCCGCCTGCAAACTGACCGGATCGATCTGCTTCAATTCCATGAAGTGATCCGCGACACCGATCCGGATCGCATTTTTGCCGAAGGCGGAGGGATGGAGGCCGTCCTGGAGGCGCAAAAGGCCGGCAAGATTCGGTTCATAGGCTTTACAGGCCACAAGAGCCCGGACATTCATTTGAAAATGCTGGATACGGCTCGAAAGCACGGTTTTACGTTCGATGCCGTTCAAATGCCCCTCAACGTAATGGACGCGCACTTCAATAGTTTCGAGAAGAAAGTTTTGCCTGTTCTACTCAAGAACGATATCGGTGTGCTCGGAATGAAGCCCATGGGCGACCATATCATTCTCGAGAGCAAAACAGCTACTCCGGTCGAGTGCCTTCACTATGCTATGAGTCTTCCCACCAGTGTTGTCATCACGGGCTGCGATTCGCTGCCGATTCTGCAGCAGGCTCTCCAATCGGCCCGCAGTTTTCAGCCCATGAATTCTTCTCAAGTTTCTGTGCTTCTCGCAAAAACAGCAAAGGCTGCGGAAGCGGGGCAGTTCGAACTCTACAAAACGAGTCACCGATTCGACGGCACATATGCCAACCCACAGTGGCTTGGCTAGAAGCGCAATGATGTCGGAACCCATGACGAGAGAAGAAGATGGTGACTATCTATGAGTGTTCGAGATTTCAGGCGCTGGCGGTAGAACGCGTAAAGATTGTAAGCGTCACTGCGGATTTGGTTGACAGGAGAATTTGGAGGAACAATCATGAGTAACAAAAAGCCTTCTGCAAGTACGGCAGGAAATGTTTCGTTAGGCGGGGAAATCTCCGTGCATCGTCTCGGCTTCGGCGCTATGCGTCTTACCGGCGAAGGCATCTGGGGGCCGCCAAAGGATCGTAAAGGGGCGCTCGCAGTTCTTCGTCGGGCCGTTGAGCTTGATGTCAATTTCGTCGATACCGCGGATTCCTACGGACCAAACGTAAGCGAGGAACTGATTGCCGAAGCGTTGTTTCCTTATCCGGCTAGCCTTGTGATTGCCACCAAGGGAGGCTGGAACCGTCCTGGCCCCAATCAGTGGACTCACGATGCAACTCCCTCGCACCTTCGCGAAGCGGTTGAGGGAAGCCTTAAGAGACTGCGCCTCGACCGTATCGACGTCTATCAACTGCATATTCCGGATCCCGTCGTCTCATTTGAAGCCTCGGTGGAAACTCTGGCTCAGCTGCGAAACGAAGGCAAGATTCGCCTGGTGGCGTTGTCCAACGTGACGCAGGAGCACATCGAGCGAGCACGCAAAATTGTCCCTATCGTCTCTGTGCAGAACCGCTATAGCTTTGCGGACCGCGAATGGGACTACGTAGTGGACTATTGTGAGCGCAACGGAATCGCCTTTATTCCCTGGTTTCCACTGGGGGCAGGCAAAGTTGCCGGCAACGTGCTTGGCCGAATCGCCCAGGCTCACAGTGCGAGCCCCACGCAAGTCGCTCTCGCCTGGCTGCTTCGGCGATCCCCCATTATGCTGCCCATCCCAGGGACTTCCTCGATCGAACATCTCGAGCAGAATGTGGCGGCGGCTTCCCTGCGCATAACTGACCAAGACTACCAAGCGCTTTTTGGCGTTCCCGCGCTGGTCGCATCGCGGTGAAGGGGTTTGTCACTTCTCCACGGCCTTGCCAGTTTTTCCTAGATGCTAGATGGAGATGAGCCCCCTCGGTGCCCATCCGTGTAAAGCACTCCGGCAGACTGCTGCTGGCGCTGATCGTTGGTAGGTACGACCGTAGGTGGATGGGTTCTCAGTAAGCCTAAAATGGAAGAGCTCACTCGACCCATGGTCGCGAAACCACCGGCTTCGCGCATGTCAACAGCGCTGCGCCTCCCGCGAACTCGCTGCGTAGACTCCCCACAGGAGCCGAGCATTCACTGTTCTACGTAGCTTGCGCCGTCCCTGGAAGACACGTGCTTTCACGGCGCCAATGGACGTGCCCAAAATCTGAGCCGTTTCCTCGGCTGATCTTTCTTCGATGTCGCGAAGCAAGATCGTACGTCGAACCTTTGGCCCCAGGCGATTGATGGCCGCAGTCAAGAGTTGCGTGCGCTCGCGCCGCCAACAGGACTCTTCGGGGTCGGGACTCTGGTCAACGAATGCCTCCGAGCTGGACGTCACGCCATCTTCAGGGCTCTCTGGCGAGACTTCGATGGCTCCCCGCCTTCGACGAATTAACATGAAGGCTTGATTCATGACGATGCGCGTTAGCCAGGTAGAGAACCGCGACTTCTCTTGAAAACCGCCAAGGTGAACGAAGGCCTTGTGCAAACTCTCCTGCGCCACATCTTCGGCATCCTCGCGGTTATTCGTTATCCGTTGCGCCACGGCGAAAACTGTTCGCTCGTGGCGCAGAACCAAAGTCTCGAACGCCTGTGTATCTCCGCGCTTTGCGGCAGCTACCAACGCCTCGTCGGAGTCTTTGTTTATACCCGTTGTGCGGAGCGTTTTCATGAATCCGATCCTCCACCGCCATTGCGGCGCAAAGTAAGAGAAACTAACTAGCACGCCAGCCACAGGGCATATCGAAGGGACTGGAAGATCGTCCACTGATGCTCGAAGCGCAGAATGCGATACCATTCGAGAATGGATAGAGGTTTCATGGTGCACTCCTGTCGGCGTCCCGTCTCTTGGTCCGGCGTCACTGTCACCTTGACGCTTGCCGGCTGCGAATTCTATTCACCGGGAAAATGCCAGCCGCCTCTGAGAAGGCAATCTGCATGCCAGAGACTGTGATTGACGAGTACCGCTCGGAAATTACTGGCAGATTGGGAGTTACGCCGATTCATGAATCCTTGGGCGAAGCGCGCCGAAATGCGCGGCTGTCAGATTCTTGGCATTCCGTCCATCGGATTGGATGAGTTGACAGTAGCCGTCTCTAGGCGAGGGAAGGCCGACGCGCGCCACCTAGCCGATCGCGCCAGAGCAGGGCACTCACTGGTGTTAAGATTTTTGATTGCAGCGTGCAACACCCCGCTTTGCCGGAGCAGAAGTATGGCCAGGTCAAATCCTCTTCTGTGGCCCAAGCCGCCTGCGATTTGGATCTATTGGATCGCTGTTCTGTCGGTTGCCGCAGCCCTGATCATTTCACGGTGGCCGCCACTTCATTTGCAGGATGCTCCGGTGTCACTTTTTCTTTGCGCGGTCATCCTGAGTGCTTGGTTCGGTGGAGTCTGGGCTGGGCTGCTCGCGACGTCCCTCTCCGCTCTCGCTTTCTATTATTACTTCCTCCCTCCGATCCACTCGTTGGGTACAAAGCCTGAAGAAATACCTCGCCTTGCGATCTTCCTGGTATCAGCGATGTTTGCCGGGGCGCTGAGCGTTGCGCAAAGGAGCGCCACGGAATCGCTCAGGCGGGCGCGCGATGATCTGAAAAAAACAGTCCAAGAGCTCCAGAGCACCAATCAGGCGCTCGAAGCAGAGAGTCGTGAGCGCAAGTTCGTGGAAGAATCGTTGCGACGGAGCGAGGGTTATCTGGCAGAGGCGCAGACGCTGACGCATACGGGGAGTTGGGCCTGGCAAGTTGCGGGAAGGGACGCGTTGCACTTGTCCGACGAATGGTATCGCATATACGGCTTCGATCCGGAAGATGGCATACCGACTCTGGAACAACGACTGCAGCGGATTCATCCAGAGGATCGCGTTAAGTGGCAGGAGGCCATCGACCGAGCCGTGCGCGAAAAATCGGATTACGACGTGGAATTCCGAATTGCTCTTCCGGGCGCCGCGGTCAAATACATCCACAGCGTTGGCCACCCTGTTTTTGGCGCCTCGGGGGAATTGCTGCAATTCGTCGGTAGCTCGACGGATATCACCGACCGCAAGCGGGCGGAAGAATCTTTGCGTCAGGCGCAATCGGATCTCGCGCGCGTCAACCGTGTCACCACCATGGGCGAGCTGACTGCTTCCCTGGCGCACGAAGTGAATCAGCCGATTGCGGCCGCTGTCACCAACGCCAAGACCTGCTTGCGCTGGCTAACGCGCGATCAACCGGACGTGGAGGAGGCGCGCGCGGCGGCCATGAGAATCGTGAACGACGGAACTCGTGCGGCACAAATCGTCAAGCGAATCCGCCTGCTCTTCAAGAAAGGTACTTTGGAGCGGGAGTTGGTGGATGTAAACGAAGTTATTCGGGAGATGATCGTCCTCCTGCGTGGCGAGGCGATGAGATACTCCATTTTAGTGCGGACCGAACTGGAGGCAGACACTCCTCGGGTCCTGGCGGACCGCGTGCAATTGCAGCAGGTGCTGCTGAATCTCATGATCAATGGCATCGAAGCGATGAAGGACGCAGATGGGAGGCGCGAGCTCGCCATCAAGTCGCAACGAGCCGAAACCGAGCAAGTTCTTGTCTCCGTCAACGATACTGGCGTGGGATTGCCCGCACAGCAGGCGGATGAAGTCTTCAGGGCGTTCTTTACGACGAAGCCTCAAGGGACCGGTATGGGACTGTCGATCAGCCGCTCCATCGTTGAATCGCACGGCGGCCGTTTGTGGGCTGAGAAAAACTCCCCGCGCGGAGCAAGTTTCTGTTTCACGCTACCGAGGAGAGCCGAGGTAAGTGAATGACGCCCGTGGATGCTCCGACGGTGTTTGTCATTGATGACGATGCTGCCATGCGAGCGGCCATCGAAGGCTTGTTGAAATCGGCGGGCTTGCGCTCCGAATCCTTTGGAACGGCGGAAGAATTCCTCCACAGCAAGCGGTCGCACGGCCCAAGTTGCCTGGTTCTGGACGTAAGCCTTCCTGGAATCAACGGTCTCGACTTTCAGCGCCAGTTGGCTGATGAGGACGTCCACATTCCCATCATTTTCATCACCGGGCATGGGGATATTCCGATGACCGTGAGGGCCATGAAATCGGGCGCTGTGGAGTTTCTGACCAAGCCTTTCGACGACCAGAACTTGCTGAATGCGATCCACCAAGCTTTGGATCGCGACCGCGTGAAGCGACGTCAGCAGACCACCTTTGCCGAGCTGCGACAATGCTACGAGGCACTCAGCGAGCGCGAGCGCGAGGTCATGGGCCTGGTGGTTTCGGGCATGCTCAATAAGCAGATCGCTTTTGAGCTCGGGATCAGCGAGATCACTGTGAAGATTCATCGCGGCCACGTGATGCGGAAAATGCAGGCAGGGTCGCTGGCAGAATTAGTTAGAATGGCTTCGAAACTGGAGCTTTCAGCCGGCAAAAAGTAGCTGAGTTCTAGCGCGCCGCTCATAGGCAACAGTGCCGTCAGTTCGCAGCCCCCCTTCAGCTGTAGCTTTCTCAACTTCACCCAGCTAGCTCGCAGTTGCCCCCGGCTCGGTGTCCTGTTCGGGCGCTCATATCATACGAAAGTATAATTGCGCCGCTTTTGGCCATGCTGGTAGATTCCTGCTATGGCCGCTTTGGAGAAGAAAATATGGTTGCGATTGTCGATGATGATGATTTAATGCGCAGCGCGCTACAGGGCCTGCTGAAAGCGGCTGGCTTGCCAGCGCAAGCGTTTGCATCGGCGGAAGAATTCCTGAAGTCCGGCCAACAACGCCAGGCTGGATGTTTAATCGCCGATATCCGTATGCCAGGAATGTCCGGTCTTGAACTGCAGGCGAAGCTGAACACGGAGGCCTGCAGGATTCCGATCATTTTCATCACCGCGCATGGCGACGAAAAAATGCGGATGCAAGCGTTGCGAGCAGGCGCCGTGGAATTCATGGCAAAACCGTTTGACGACGAAGCATTGCTCGAAAGCGTGCGCGCGGCTCTGGAAAGCTAAGCCCCCAAGCAGAAATGTTCATCGGGTTGCGCAAGGAGGTCTTCCGTGGCAGCTGTTGCAAGATTCGGATCCCCCGACCAGGGCGGCAATCCCCGCAGATTCGAGCAGATCATAGGCAACAGTCCTGCCCTGGAATCGGTGCTCGAACAAGTGGAGCAGGTCGCGCCTACGGATTCCACCGTTCTTATCCAGGGAGAAACAGGCACCGGCAAGGAACTGATCTCACGCGCAATTCACAATCTCAGCGCACGGTGCGGACGCCCGTTCATAAAGCTGAATTGCGCTGCCATTCCGTTTGATCTGCTGGAAAGCGAGCTCTTTGGCCACGAGAAAGGCGCTTTTACAGGCGCTATCGCGCAAAAGATTGGCCGTTTCGAATTGGCCGACAAAGGAACGCTGTTCCTAGATGAGGTGGGAGACATTCCGTTGGCGCTGCAGCCAAAACTGCTGCGGGTCTTGCAAGAGCAGGAATTCGAGCGCCTGGGCAGCGGTCGGACTCACCAGGTGGACGTTCGTCTGGTAGCCGCGACCCACCGAAATTTGGTGGACATGGTGAAGCAAGGCGAGTTTCGCAGCGACCTCTACTATCGCCTGAATGTGTTTCCGATCCCGCTGCCGCCGCTGCGGGCACGCCGTGAAGACATTCCGGCCCTGGTGGAACATTTTGTCCAAATTTATGCCCGCCGGATGGGTAAGCAAATCGAACATATTCCCTCGGAGACCATGTCCGCACTCGTCTCCTATCCGTGGCCGGGCAACATTCGCGAGCTTCAGAATTTCATCGAGCGGAGCGTTATCGTCAGTGCGGGCAACGTCCTGGAACCCCCGCTCGCGAGTTTGAAGAGCGCCGTCGAAGCGGAGTCCCTTGGGCCAATTACCCTCGAAGACGCGGAGCGAGATCACATTCGCAAGACTCTCGAGCAGACCCGCTGGGTTGTCTCTGGCCCCAACGGGGCAGCCGCACGCTTGGGAATCAAAAGGTCTACGCTTTACTTCCGGATGCAAAAGCTTGGCATTTCACGCACCAAGAAGGATTTCGTTCCCGCGTAGTAGCGTTGCTATCCTGCGGGGATTGATCCTGCCGTCGAATCACAAAGTCCACTCATTCGTTCTCATGAGGTTTCACACGCACCAGGATCACTTCTCACCTCGATCCGAATCCAAAGCTGTTTGGCAGACAATCAAATAAATAGGCTCACTGAGCCTGTCAGCATGCGGACGTCGTGTTTAGCGGGCTGGCGTTCCGCAGCGCGCAGTTGTTGATAGTCGCCCCTACTTTCAGTCACTTACGCATTGAACAGGTTTGGCAACCCTATTGCCCTTCTTAGTTGCGTCGCTGGACGCACCGAATCTTTTCGTGGTGAGTCGAATAGGAGAAAACTATGAAATTGCAAAAAGCAGCGTTCGCTTTGATGGGAATGATGTTTTTGTTTGCAGGCAAGTTGTCAGCACAGCAGGTGAAGACCGATTACGATCGTAACGCCAACTTCGGCCAGTACAAGACCTACTCGTGGGAAAAAGTTAAGACCAAAGAGGCCCTGGACGTCGATCGAATCAAGAGCGCCGTCAATGCCGCTCTAGCAGCGAAAGGCTGGACGCTGGTGGATTCCGGTGGTGATGTTTCCGTCATAGCTGTCGAGATGACCCGCGATCAGCAGACCTTGAATACCTTCTATGACGGGTTTGGAGGGGGCTGGGGCTGGCGACGCTTTGGGGGCGGAGGTTTCGGAGAGGCAACAACCACAACGGAAACGTATAAGGTAGGGACCGTGGTCGTCGATCTCTTCGATACCAAGACCAAGCAACTGGTCTGGAGAGGCGCATCGAGCGAGACACTCTCCAACAAATCCGACAAGAACATAAAGAACCTCGATAAGGGCGTGGAGAAAATGTTCAAGAACTTTCCTCCAGGCTCTTCGAAGAAGTAACGGTGTCTAACATGGCTGGCTACTCGTATGCCGCCGTTGCTCTCGGGCTCATTTCGGTAGCCATCCCATTGCGTGCGGCCAACGGGCCGCACGCAGGGACGGACCGCCAAAACAAGGTGGTGTGGACCAATGACGACCTCGACAAACGCCACGATCTCGGCCTGATTTCCATCGTTGGCCGGGCAGACGACGAAAAACCAGCCTGGGGACCTGCGCCTGTACAGTACGTGAGAGCCCAGGACCCGGAATGGTACGCGGAGAAGGCAGCAAAGCTGCGCGACGAACTTGCATACCGGCAGGCACAGCTTCGTGATTACCAGCAAGCGATTGAGGACGCACGAAGCCTCAAAGAATCAACCGGCGGCATAGATTTGGTTGGCGAGGACTTCGCCATTACTCCCGAAGCCGGCATAGAAATCCTGCAGCAGCGCGTGAACGAAGCACAAACGGAGCTTGGCGCCCTGGAAGACTTGGCTCGCCGTAATGACATCGAGCCAGGCACGCTGCGTGGCCGGTGAGGCTTCTACCGTGTTGACGAGGGTTGGTGAAGTATTTGAACAACGATTTGAGACCAGCGTGAGGTCTCGACTTAGTACTGGAGAATATGCCATGAATATCCAATTATCTAAACGGGTTTTGACCGTACTTCTCTGCTGCCTAGTTGTGCAATTCGCTGCGCAAGCCGACTCCTACAGTCCGACCGGCCAATCCAGCGAGCAAGCACCAGCGGCATCGGCCCCGCAACTTTCCCCCCAACAGATCCAACAACTGGTCGCACCGATCGCCTTGTACCCGGACGCCCTCGTTGCGCAAGTTCTGGCGGCGTCCACTTATCCGGCCGAGATTGTCGAGGCGGACCGCTGGATGCAAAGTCATTCCAGCCTGAAGGGTGAGGAGCTGGCTAAAGAAGTCGACAAACAGTCCTGGGACCCGAGCGTGAAGGCCCTCACGCAATTTCCCTCTGTCCTTGAAAACATGGACAAAAACCTTTCCTGGACTTCGTCCCTTGGTGACGCCTATGCCAACCAGCAACAGGATGTGACGCAAGCCGTCCAGACAATGCGCCAGCAGGCTCGAAAGGCTGGCAAGCTGAATAGCAACGAACAGGAGAAGGTGACGACTCAAGGCAGCACCGTGGTCATCGAGCCAGCCAACCCGGAGGTGGTCTACGTGCCTGCCTATGATCCTTGGCTCGTGTACGGGACGCCCATCGTCGCCTACCCGGGCTGGTATCCCGTGCCCGGAATCTTTTTTGCCGGCCCTGCAGTTTCCTTCGGATTTGGATTTGGAGTCGGCTTCTTCGGAGGCTTTGGATGGGGCTGGCATCACTGGGGATATGACTGGCACGGCCGGTCTGTGGTCTATAACCACAACACCTACATCTCCCACAGCCGAACGATCATCAATCGCAACAGTGTCAGCCGCAACAACTTCAACCACGGAAATTTCAACCACGGCGGCAATTCCTTCCACGGAGGCGGGCACTCCTCGTTTCACGCTCAGCCTGGAACACGTTCCGGCGCGTTCAGTGGCTTTGATCACGGCGGCAATGTCCGTGGGTTTTCATCCCGCGGGCGGTCGAGCTTTGGCGGTGGCTTCCACGGAGGTGGTTTCCATGGCGGCGGTGGCGGACGCCATCGGTGATCGTATGCACGCGCGGGTAGAGCTTATCGAGAATTCAGAAAATGGAGAGGAATACCATGCTGCACAAGATTTCGATTTTTGTTCCACTTGAATGCCAGACCTTTGTTCGATTTGCGCTGTCCATTCTGTTCGCACTTTCCTTGGGCTGCTCGTCCGCACCAATGTTCGCCCAGGAGGCGGGGCAGCGGACCTTTGCCTCCGCCGAAGATGCCAGTCGCGCTCTTTTTGAGGCAATGCAATCACAGGACGATCAGGCTCCTTTGAGCATCCTCGGGGCGGCTGGAAAGGATATTCTCTCCTCCGGCGACCCCGATGAAGATTTGAATTCCCGCGTGGGCTTCGTCGTCAAATACCAGGAGATGCATCGGTTTGTCACAGAAGCGAACGGGTCGGTAAGCCTAATTGTCGGCGCCGAAAACTGGCCGTTTCCGATTCCCCTGGAGAATAACCACGGTTCGTGGTATTTCGACACTCCGGCGGGCAAAGACGAGATCGTTTTCCGCCGCATCGGTAAAAATGAACTTGCGGCTATGGATTCATTGCGCGACTTGGTCGAAGGCCAAAAACGATATTTTGCCCACCCGCCGGCTGACCTCCCCAAGCAATTTGCCCAAAAACTGGTCAGCGATGAGGGCCAGCACAATGGTCTGTACTGGCACGGTGCGAGTGATGAGTTCGATAGCCCGATCAACCCTCTGATCGCTTACGCGCGCCAGAATCTTCCAACGGACCAAGTTGGCGAGCATGTTCCGTACAATGGGTATATGTTCCGGATCCTCATTAGCCAAGGACCACATGCATCGGGAGGAGCAAAAAAGTACATCGTCGATGGGAAGATGAACGCCGGATTCGCCTTCGTCGCCTACCCTGTCGACTACCGCTCCTCGGGTGTTACGACTCTCATTGTCGACGAATCCGGAACCATTTACGAAAAGGACCTCGGCCCGGACACAACAAAGCTTGCCCAAGCGATGACCGCCTATGACCCAGATTCTACCTGGCACAAGGTGGAATGAACGATGGCTTGGAAGCTTTCCGTGTCCCGCCTTGCATGCATTTCGCGTATCGCTGCCGCTGCCATCGCGGCGGCAGCGGTTTTCTGTTCGCTCGAACTCCCAGGAAATCCGTCAGGCCAGTTTCCGAACCCTCCGGAGCTTCGCGCGAAACACCATACACTCTCCTTCACGCTGCGCGCCGGGATCACAAGTGACGGAAAGAATTCCTTCTATTTTGACGGCCAGCCAAACGCTCCAACCCTGCGCCTTTCACCGGGAGACCAACTGAAGATTAACTACATCAATGATCTTCCCGCGAAGCCACAGGAAAGTTGCGCGATTACTCCTTGTATGGACATGACGAATCTGCATTTTCACGGCCTGACAGTCTCTCCCGACGCTCCCCAGGACGATGTCTTAGGCATGATGGCCATGCCTGGACAATCACTCCGCTACACCGTGCAGATTCCGAAGGACCATCCGCCCGGCTTGTACTGGTATCACACGCATCCTCATGGGGAGAGCCACCGACAAGCGCTTGACGGCATGTCCGGAGCGCTTGTGATCGAAGGGATGGCGTCCTATTTTCCTCCCCTGGTCGGTCTGCCCGAACGCATCCTGGTTGTGCGCGGCCGCTCCATTGTGAGCGATCCTCAGTCTGCCGATCTGAAGCACCGCGTTGAACTCAGTTCGGAGATTTGTGGTGCGGAGCCAGGGGCGCCTGAAGAGGTCTTCACGGTGAACGGATCCGTGCGGCCTCAAATTGAAATCGCTCCTGGTGAACGCCAGTTTTGGCGTCTCGTGAATGCTTCTGCGGATCGCTACCTCGATCTGGAGCTTGAAGGGCAGCCTTTTGAAATCGTTGCCATGGACGGGATGCCCATCGCCGTGCACGATCCCCATCACTCCTCGCGTAACGCCGACCATGTTTTGTTGCCACCAGCGGGCAGGATGGAAGCCATGGTTAACGGTCCAGCAGAAGACGCGCCTAGGCGTCTGGTCTCTCGCTGCGTAGATACCGGACCAGACGGCGACCCGAATCCTCGGATGGTATTAGCCGACATCGTTTCGCGCTCCTCAGCGGATGCCATAAGCAAAGTCTCTGAAGGTCCACTGAAACCGGCTCTCAAGTCTGTGGACTTCACGGCAGAAGAAAAAACGCCTCCTCAATTCATCGTGACATTCACAGAGGACAAAAACGGCTTTTACATCAACGGAGAAAAATTCACGCCGTCTGCCGCTCCCATGGTGCGCGCAAAGGTCGGCACCTTCGAGCATTGGAGGATTGTCAATACTACCGGGGAACTGCATCCCATGCACATTCATCAAGTCCATTTCCTGGCGTACGCCGCAAATGGCCGGCCAGTTGCCGAACCTACGTGGCTGGACACCGTGAATGTTCCATACCGCGGTTCCGTCGACGTCATTATGGATTTCACCGACCCCGTAATCAGGGGCATGTCCGTTTTTCACTGCCATCTCCTCAATCACGAAGACAAGGGAATGATGGCAAAGATCCTCTTCGAATGACTGACCTGGTACATCCCGCCGTCAGAACATCGAGGCCTGGGAAGTTGCGCGGCCTTCGCGAAAGGATTCCGTTGCTGTCCCTTCTGCGGAAGGAGGTAGCTTCCAATAGACTGACGTGGCTTCCACTCGTATTGGTCTTGGCGGCGATTGCCGGGGTCGCCTATATCGACCATCTCGTTGTTTCGCTCTCCCTCGTTTACCTCTACACCCTGCCCCTCACCGTTGGCGCGATGTTTTTGCGCAAGGAAATCAGCTACGGCCTTATCGTGGCGTGTATCTTATTCCATTATTTTTTCCACTATTTTGATCCCCCGCGGCACATCCACTCAGGACTCCGCATCTTCCACGATCTCTCAGCGTTGCTGTGTCTCACCTTCGTTGTGTACGTGATCCAGCGCTATATCGAGCGGCAGGAATCGCTTGTCAAAACCGTTCAGCAGCAACGTGATAGCCTTCTCAGGGACGTAGAGCTGGCAGCGCAGGTTCAGCGCTTGTTTCTTCCGTTGGGCAAACCGGCCGTTTTCGGACTTGACGTAGCCGGCATGATGCAGCCAGCCAGGGGCGTTAGCGGTGATTACTACGACTATTTCCCCATCGACGCGCACACCACTCAGATCATCATTGCCGACGTATCCGGAAAAGGTGTTCCCGCCGCCCTATTAATGTCCGCGACGGCGGCAGCCATGCGGATAGAGGCGAACCATCATCGCAACATGCTGGAGCAAGTGGAACGACTAAATACGGGAATCCACGCCGTGTCGGACGCCGAACGCTACGTGACACTACTCATCGCTGAGTTCGACGCGCAGAAGCGGACGGTTCGCTATGTCAACTGTGGCCACAATCCCGCCCTTCTGTTTCGAGCAAAGACCGGGGCCCTCTCGCTCATGGGTTCGTCTTGTCCACCCATCGGATTATCACCGGAAGAGATTTGTGAGTTGGCCTCGGAAGATCTGATGCCCGGTGATGTTTTGGTTTTCTACACCGATGGCGTCACGGAGGCAGAGAACCGACTTGGCGAAGAATTCGGCATGGAGCGCCTTTCCGCGACAGTGCGCAGCGGTTCTTCGCTGTCGGCCGAGGAACTCATGACCAAGATCTATAACGATGCGGCAGATTTTTGTGGCGATACGTTCGACGATGATGTCACCCTTCTTGTGGTTAAGTGCAATTTCGACGGCTCCTCGACTGTAAGTTCGTAAAACATTCCACAATAGGACCGCTCTGAGACCCGCGTGCCCCCAAGCTGGGGCAGACGCCTCTCGTCCCCGCGCGTCCTGGTCCTTAGAAAGTTGCTTTCCATCCTGAAAGATAGGTTGTCAGCGTGCTGACATCATCCAATGCGCTGGACTCCTCGCTCCTCTGCCCTTCCGCTTAATTTTCTGACTCGTCTCCCTAAGGGCTTGTGTTTTCAACCAGTTCCCGAAATTCTCGCTCACTCTCGACAGTGGCAGCCGGGCTGCATTGTCTAGTATCCGAGGCAAGAACAACTACTGGAGGGAAATCACATGCGAAACTTTTTGACCTCTCTGACCTGCGTGCTATTTGTGGTAGCGCCACTCTTTGCTGAGCTGGCGAGCGCAGCCGATCAAACCAAGGATGACGACCGATTGAAGAATTGTGGAGCGGTCTTGAAGGAGATTCTCGACGTTCCCGATGACATTCCGCAGGACTTGCTCGACAAAGCTGATTGTGTCGTGGTCTTTCCCTCCGTCCTAAAAGCCGCATTCATCGTAGGTGGAAGCTATGGGCGCGGCGCTATGTCCTGCCGCAAGGGCGAAGACTTCCGAGGACCTTGGGGCGCTCCCACGATGATGGCACTCGAGGGCGGCAGCTTTGGCTTTCAGATCGGTGGACAAGCTACGGATTTTGTTTTGCTGGTTATGAATGAAAGTGGCGCGCGGGGCATTCTCGCCAGCAAGGTCAAGCTGGGAGGGGACGCTTCCGCGGCCGCCGGTCCCGTCGGTCGCGATTCTTCGGCCGAAACGGACGCGACCCTGCGCTCCGAAATCTTGAGCTACTCGAGGGCGCGCGGCTTGTTTGCCGGCGTTTCTCTCGAGGGCTCCACAATCCGTCCGGACAATGGCGACAACACACGCGTGTACGGTAGGAGGATTTCCGCGAGGGACATTGTTCTGTCCGGCAAGGTCCCCGTGCCTCCGGCGGCCAAACAACTGGTTTCGACTCTAGATGCAAGGACCCCGAGGCACAGGCAATAGCTTCGTCAAATTACTCGGTCCCACGATGCGCTGAAACGATTGGGGTGACTCATGTGGATTGTAAAACTAGCACTGAAGCGGCCATACACGTTCGTGGTACTCGCTATTCTGATTTTTATCTTTGGGGGTCTCGCGATTGTTCGTACTCCCACGGACATCTTTCCGAATATCGACATCCCCGTGGTCAGCATTATCTGGAACTATAACGGACTTGACCCGCAGGATATCTCTGACCGGATCGTCTCTATCACCGAGCGCAATCTCACCACCACGGTGGATAACATCGCGCACATTGAGTCGCAATCTCTTTATGGCATTGCCGTAGTGAAAGTTTTCTTCCAACCTTCGGTGAGTATCGACAAGGCCATCGCCCAGATCACCGCAAACTCTCAAACGCAACTCCGGCAGCTGCCTGTCGGCACCACGCCGCCATTGATCATCACCTACAGCGCCTCGACCGTCCCCGTCCTCCAACTCGGGCTCTCGGGCAAAGGCATTTCTGAGCAGCAACTGAACGACTACGGTCTCAATTTCATTCGCCCCCGGCTGGTCACGATCGCGGGAGCAGCAGTGCCGTATCCTTATGGCGGTAAGCAACGCCAAGTACAAGTGGACCTAAACACTTCAGCCTTGCAGTCCAAAGGTCTTTCCGCTCTCGATGTTGTCACTGCTATTAGCGCCCAGAATCTGATTCTGCCAACGGGCACATCCAAGATCGGTTCCAGGGAATACAACGTCGACATCTCGAATGCGGCTCCCCAGACGATCGAGCAGCTTAACCACATCCCGATCAAGACCATCGGCACTACAACCACTTACATCGGTGATGTCGCCTGGGTGCGCGACGGCTTTCCGCCGCAAACCAACATTGTCCGCGTAAACGGGCAGCGGGCTACACTCCTGACCGTCCAAAAAAACGGCAATGCGTCGACGCTAAACATCATTGCAGGGATCAAGGCTCTTTTGCCGCAGATCAAGCAGACTGTGCCGCCCGCGCTCGATATTAAGCCGCTCGCCGACCAGTCCATCTTCGTCAAGGGCGCCATTCAGGGCGTGGTGAAAGAAGCGAGCATTGCGGCCTGCCTCACGGGTCTGATGATTCTCATCTTTCTCGGTAGTTGGCGAAGCACGGTCATCATCGCTGTTTCGATACCACTCGCCATTCTGACCTCCATCATCACGTTGAGCGCGATCGGTGAAACCATCAACATCATGACACTCGGAGGGCTTGCCCTCGCTGTCGGAATCCTGGTGGACGACGCTACCGTCGAGATCGAAAACATCAACCGAAACATCGCCTTAGGGAAGGAAGTGGAACACGCCATCCTCGATGGCGCTCAACAGATCGCCGTCCCGGCGTTTGTCGCCACGCTCGCGATCTGCATCGTCTTCGTTCCGATGTTTCTCCTCACCGGCGTCGCGCGATATTTGTTTGTGCCGCTGGGTGAAGCCGTCGTCTTTGCCATGCTGGCCTCCTACCTTCTCTCGCGTACGGTGGTTCCCACCATGGCGAAGTATCTATTGCGCGGCCATGAGCACGACGCCGCGCACACCGCAGCTTCCCGCAATCCCTTGGTCCGGCTGCAGGTTCGCTTTGAGGAGGCTTTCGAGCGTTTCCGAGAGCGCTATCACGGGTTGCTCGAGCGCTGCCTTCATCACCGTCGCGCTTTCCTGATCGCATTCTTCGCCGCGTGCCTCGGCTCCTTGGCCTTGATCATTCCCTGGCTCGGACAAGACTTCTTCCCCACGATCGACAGCGGCTCGTTCAATCTCCACCTCCGAGCCCCAACCGGAACACGCATCGAGGAAACCGCGCGTCTTTGCGATCTCGTGGAGCAATTCATCAAACAGCAACTTCCGCAAGGCGAGATCTCCAACGTGATTGACAATATCGGTCTCCCTTACAGCGGCATCAATACGTCCTACAACAACACCGGAACCGTAGGCACCTCGGACGCGGATATTCTTGTAACTTTCGCGGTCAACCACCACCGGACGGCTCAGTACGTTCACGCCCTCCGCA
>Ga0210407_10000494_pt1 | contig 44460 bp, 27 predicted proteins | sample IncBWC27MmetaG_FD_150860 | JGI IMG/M metagenome (GOLD analysis project Ga0210407, IMG submission 150860) | Forest soil microbial communities from Barre Woods Harvard Forest LTER site, Petersham, Massachusetts, United States - Inc-BW-C-27-M | ecosystem: Environmental > Terrestrial > Soil >...
GCGGCCTGCTGGTGCAACGCGGCGCGTTCCTGCAGCCCGGAGCTTTGGCCGGAACACTGAAGAATGTTGTGAGCGACCTGCGGGAGGCGGCGAATCTGATTGTGCGGCGCGATACGCCCACGCTTGATGAAACGCTTCGCCGCGGATGGCCACATCTTCACTCCGCGTGGACCGGCGTCAGATATTTTTCCAATCCATCGAAAAGGGACCACGCATGACACATAGCAGCGCCACACTTTTGACCACTCCCACGCTTCCGCCCGCAGAGACACTCCCGCCGGACGATGACCCGCGGTATTTCCCGAAGAGTTTTCTGGAGCACCTGAACAACAGTTACTACGGCTCGGGGATCGATCTGAACTCTTACCGCGAATACATGCGGACGGAAATCCAGCGGGGACGCGAAATCGCGCGGGTGATCAACGAGCGGACGGAACTTTCCGGGAAAGACGTTCTGGACGTCGGGTGCGGCTATACAGGGCTGCTTATCGTGATGAAGGAGGCAGGAGCTCGGAGCTTGACGGGCATTGAGGTTGACCACCAGCGGCTGGATTGGGGCCGCAAGCGCCTGGATTCGCTGGGCTATGAGGCGAAGATCCTGGAGTTCGACGTCTGCAGGGCGGATGCCCCCGCCACGCTTGGCACTTACGACATTATCCTGGCACAGGATGTAATCGAGCACGTTCCCGACCCGTCGCTGACGATTGACCACTTGTGCCGGATGCTGCGCCCAGACGGGGCCGTGTACGTCCAGGTGGGCAACAAGTTTTCGCCGGATCAACTGACTGGGGACCATCACTACCGCCTGCCTGGCATCACGCTGCTCTCGCAAGCCCAGGCGATCGAATATTTTTGCACGCGGCTGAAGCTTCCGGAATCGAGCTATGCGGTGGGGCACTGGCGCGACGAAAAGTTTTACCGCAACGCATTCCGCCGGCATGGAGTCACGCTGGAGCGGGTGGACAAGTACCCAACCACGGACCACGTGCTGTGGTATGCGCAGGCGATCTCTGAAATGTGCGTCCAGCTGAAGCAGAACCTGTGGCCGGATCTGCGGCCAGAACTGGGCGAGCGGATGAAACGCCGCATGAAAAGGATCGCGGAGCTATACGTCCACGGCAGCCGGCAGCTTGCGGAAATCGCGGCGAACCAGCCGGAACGCCTGAACGAAGCGTGCGACACCCTCACCGGAAGACTCCTCACCGGGGTACTCCGGTTTGTCGGGAAGCGCGAGGCGGCGGGCGGAGGTGGGGCATGAACTCCGCGGAGACTCACGCGCTGGCACTGCGACTCTATCAAGCGGGACGTTTTGACGAGGCTCTGGCGTTGCTGCGACAAGCGCTGGCCGATGGCGAATCGAGCGAGTTGTGGAGCGATTGGGCCACGGTGCAGTTCCGGCGGGGCGAGGCGGCTGAAGCCGAAGCCGGCTACCGGATTGCGTTGCAGGTGAATCCGAATGAGACGCAAGCCGCGGCGAACCTTGGCGCGATGCTGATGGCAGAGGGGCGCGCTTCGGAAGGCCTGAGCTTTCTCGAGAGAGGCCTTGGGGCAATGACACCGGAACAACGAACCGCCACGCAATTGAAAATCCTGGCTGGGCGGCATTCTGAGCAGGGCAACCCCCACGAGCGTCCGCAGACTTTGGAACAGTTCTTGCGGTTATACGTTTCGGAGGACGCGAATGAGCGCTCTTATTTCGAAACGCATATCAAGCGCTACATCGCGACGCTCGAGGCATTGCCGGACGGGCAGGCTGGGCAGCGACTGTTGGAACTGGGTGCGGCGTTTCACCACCTGACCGCGGCGCTGATTCACCGCAAAGGATACGGAGAGGTGCGCTGCACGGACATTTGGGAGGGCGAACCTTGCCTCAAACGTGTGCTTGCGTCGAGTGATGGGAGGTTTCGCGACGAGGTGATTGACGACAACTTCGATTTGCAGACGTCCCCATGGCCGTACGCGGACGGCGGATTTGACGTGGTGTTGTGTTGCGAAATCCTGGAGCACCTTGCCCTCGATCCGATGGCGCTGATGGCGGAGATGAACCGGGTGCTGAAACCCGGTGGGACACTTCTGCTTACGACGCCCAATCTGGCAAGCGCGCATGCCGTGGAACAGACACTACTCGCGGAGAGTCCTTATTGTTATGGACAATTTGAAGTCGGCGGGCGCACCACGGACCGCCACAACCGCGAGTACACGGCCGCGGAGGTAGCCGCTCTGGCGGCGGACGCGGGATTTGAAACCGTATCGTTGCGCACGCAAGATTTTTACTGGCCACCGAAACACGAAACCCTCCTGCATCTTGCGCGGCTGGGATTCCCGCTTTCTTTTCGGGGTGACTCCACGTTTCTGTTGGCACGGAAAACGCAAGGCGTCCGGGAACGCTATCCGGTTCGCTTCTACGCGGTCAACGGGATTCAGAACGCGCGGCGAGTGGAACAAAGCAGCGATCCGGCGGCAGCCCGGGCCGATGCAACCTCTGCGTTGAAACAAAACGTGCTGCTGGTTCACGAAATTCTTCCGCACTACGACTGCAGCGGCGCGGATTTGCGAATCTTCGAACTGACCCGGGAACTGCGCGGCGAAGGCCACAACGTCACTTTTCTTGCGCGACAGGATCGAAACAAGGAGAAATACGCGCCCGTGCTTGAAGCATTGGGGGTAAAGATTATCGCCGGCGACCCCAGCCGGCTGAGACACGTGGGTGAAAGCTCAGATACGCCGTGGGAGTTGAGCGATGTTTTGCGGGACGGCCAGTTTCACACCGCGATTCTTTGCCACTGGTACTGGAATACGATCTCGCTCGCCGAACATTATCTCGATGAGATTCGCCGCTGGTCGCCGCAAACGTGCGTGATGGTGCTGTCGGAAGACCGGCACGGTGAACGCGAGCGGCGCGCGTTTCCGCTGAGCAACCATCTTTCGGATCTTGAACGCGGTGAAGACCTGGAACAGCGCGAGGTCGAAGTTTATCAGCAGGCGGATCTGGTCCTTTATGTCAGCGAAGCGGATCATCGGCACTACCGCAAGCTTCTGCCCGAACTTCGCGCCGAACATCTGCCGACGATCGCGGAAGCCGGCAAGATCGGGCCGGGATTTCAGGAGCGGGAAGGGGTTCTCTTCCTTGGCAACTTCGAGAATCTTGCGAACCGCGACGGATTGCGATGGCTGGTGCAGGAAGTCTGGCCGTGGGTACTCAAGGAAGAGCCGGACCTGAAACTCTATGTGGCGGGGAATGCTCTGACGGCAGAGCACTGCCCGGGGGGAAAGAATATTGTGCTGCTGGGGAAAGTGGCCGAACTGGGGGACGCATTCACCGCGCGGCGGGTGTTTGTAGGGCCGGTCCGGTATGGCACCGGCATCATCACGAAAAACATGCTGGCGCTAGCGCACGGACTGCCGGTTGTGACGACGACAGTAGGCGGGGAAGGCCTGCAGCTTATCAACGAAGAACACGCGTTGATCGCGGATACGCCGGAGGCGTTTGCCGCATCCATCCTGCGGTTGTGTCGAGAAGAAACTTTGTGGAACACGCTCAGCCAACAGGGGCGCGACTACATCGCCGCCAATTTCAACCAGGAAAAACTTCGCAAGCACCTGCGCCAAATCCTCGCGATGACTGCAACCCTGCCGCGGAAAACATTTGACCCCGCGCATCAATGGTCCTATCGGCGAGTGGAATCGGCCGTGCCGGAAGCGCTCAGCCAGCGGCCTGCGCGGTATCGCCCGCAACTCCGCTCGCTAGGTTACTGGCAGCTTGGGCACGCGCTGCAAGCAGCGGGCAGGCCGGAGGAGGCGCTGGAACAGTTCCGGCACATTTTCGCGACGTTGCGCGACGAAATTCCTTTCACAGCTTTTCATATTCAGCTGCTTGAGGACATGTCGGTCTGCTACACAGCCATGCACAACACGGAAAACGCCGCGCGCTGCCGCGCGGAGGCACAACGGCTTGCAAAGCTTGGAGCCGCATCCTTCGCGCGCCATTCCAGCGCTGGGAAGCCGGCGCCGGAACCGGCGGAAAAAGAGCCGCGGCTTTCCGTAATTATTCCCGCATACAACCGGAGAGCGACACTGCAACTGACGCTGGCGGCGCTGGCGTTTCAGACGTTGCCAGCTTCCTGCTACGAAGTGCTGGTGATCGACGATGGCTCGACCGACGGCACGGAAGCTTTGTGCCGCACGAGCGCCTTTCCGTTCGGAGAGATTCGGTACCTCCACCAGCAAAACGGCGGAGCGGGTTCGGCTCGGAAGGCGGGTGTCGAAGCTGCGCGCGGGAAATATCTGCTGTTCATGAACGACGACACGGTGGGCGCGCCGACGCTACTTGCCGAACACCTGGCCGTTCATTGCCGCAATCCGCGCGAGCGTTGGGCCATCCTGGGATCGTTTATTCCCACTGAAGAATGCAACCGGCATGCGCTTTCGCTCTGGTTGCAGCGTTCCACATTTCTCTTTCCGCAGAACGCGCTGCACCCGGGCCAGCTTTGCGATGCGGCCTACTTCATCACCTGCAACCTGAGCGTGGCACGCCAAGCGGTGGTCGAAGCAGGCTCATTTGATCCGGCGTTCCGAGTGGGCGAGGACACGGAACTGGGTATTCGCCTGGCCGCGAAGGGATATCGCGTGAAATATCATCCCTCGGCACAAGCGTGGCACGAACACCCGAAGGTGACCACCGAGGATCTGCTACGGCGTGCGCGCACGTACGGGCCGGTACACGTGGCACTGTTCGAGAAGCACCCGCAACTGGTGCAGGGCGGAAACACGCCGTTCGGAGAGCTGACGTCGGACGACTACACGCGGATGGAGCGCGAAGTGAAAGACAAGCGCGGCGCTGTGGAATCGGCGCTGGCTGGATTGCGAGCGCTGGATCAACTGGATCTGTTCGAGCTTGCGAGAAAGAAGCTGCTGGACGACGCGCAGCTGCGTGAACTGCTGGGACAAGTCGCGCAGCTTGTGCCCATCGTTTACTGGACAACGCTTTTCGAAAGCTTCCTGCAAGCGGGGGCCGCGCACGCGCACTCCACCGGACCCAAACAAGGATGACCGCTCTGACTGTCAGCATGATTGTCCGCGACGCGCAGGAGTTTCTGCCTGCTTGCCTTGAAAGTGTGCGGCCACTGAAACCGGAAATTGTCATTGCCGACACGGGATCCACGGATCGGACGATGGACATCGCGCGCGAGTTCGGGGCCAGACTGATTCAGATACCGTGGCGGAACGACTTTGCGGAGGCGCGCAATCGGGCGCTGGCCGAAGCAACCGGGGACTGGATCCTATCTCTGGATGCCGATGAGCAACTGGACGGCACAACCGCCGGGCGGATCCCTGCTTTGCTGGAAAATAAATCCGCGGCCGGTTTTCAGGTCACGATTCGAAACTACGTCAACAGCGTAAATGAACGAATCTGGGATGAGGCACCGAAGCCCAACGATTCCCTGCTGGCCTCTGCCGCGGGATACCCGGCTTTCGTTGAGCATGAAAACATCCGGCTGTTCCGGCGGTCGCCGGAAACTCGCTTCGTTGGCCGGGTTCACGAAAGCGTGGGGCCACGGATCCGGGAATTGCACGGCACGCTGGGCCGGGCAAGCTTTTACATTCATCATTTCGGATTTGTAATTGACGCGGCAGCGAAGGCCAAGAAAAACGACGTCTACCGCAAAATGGGCCGGCAGAAGCTTCAGGAATTTCCGAAGGACTGGCAGGCGCATTTTGAACTGGGCTTGCTGGAGCTGGAGCAATACAGGAATCTGCCGGATGCCAGAACACTTTTTTCACACGCCTGCGAATTGAACCCGTCCGCAGGGGTGGCCTGGTTTTTCCTGGGACTTACCATCTTCCGCATGGGCGACTATCAGGACGCGCTGAACTTTCTGAGGCAGGCGGACCAAGCCGGGCACAAGACCGCGGTGGTTGCGGAGACCCGCGGCGATGCCCATTACAGCCTGGGTGAATTCAATGAAGCGCGCGCAAGTTACGAAGCAGCGTTGAAGCGCCAGGACGGAGGCGCGGGGGTGCTTGCGAAACTGTGCCTGGCGACGATCCGGTCGGGTAAAGCGGAAAAGGGACTGGCGCGACTGCGGAGCGCGTTGACGGTTACGCCGCAAATTGCGGAGTTGCACGAAGGACTGATTCTTGGATTGGTATTTCTTAATCGACTGGAAGAGGCAGCGGAGGCCGCGGACGAAAAGCTGCGGTGCGTGGAGGGTTTGCTGCCCGCGGACTACCTGCGCTCGGCGAGCCTGTGGGCGCAACTGCGAAACTGGCAGCGCTCGTCGCGTGCCTTGGAATTGGGCCTCCAGGAGCACCCTGGGAGCACCCCGTTAACCCATGCACTGGATGAAATTTTTCATGCATCAACGGCGCAAGCACGCTAACCGTATTATTTACAATTGGTTACAGGAGGTAAAGCCTTTCGCTATAGAGCCGATATACAGGGTGAGTACGTTGGCTGATCCGTAGCGACGTGCGAGCCACCCGGGCCTGAAAAGTTCAAGCCGGGCGCACCACAGGCTCCCCGGACGCCAGCGGAATAACAAGCAACGAAAGGAGCCTTACCATGGCAATCAGTCTTTTGAATAACATCGCGTCCTTGGAAGCGCAGAATCAGTTGCAGGGCACCCAGAACAAGCTGCAGAACACGCTGTTTCAGCTCTCTTCAGGTTCCCGCATCAATTCCGGCGCGGATGACGCGGCAGGCCTCGCAATCGCGAACGGCTTGCAAGCGAACGTGACCGCCCTGAGCCAGTCGGCGAACAACGCGCAGAACGGCGTTGGCGCACTGCAGGTCTCAGACGGCGCTCTCGCCCAGGTCACCACGCTTCTCAACCGCGCAGTTACGCTGGCTACGGAGTCGGCAACCGGCACGGTAAGCAACAACCAGCGCACGGCTCTGGATGCCGAGTTCACTCAGATTAAGGCGGAAATCGATCGCATCGGCAGCAGCACCACGTTCAACGGCACGTCGGTTTTCACGGCGACAGCCACGAACATCTTCCTGACAGACGCAAGCTCGGCAGCGGCCAACAACACGATTTCGGTCACCGTCGGCGCATTGGCGTCCACATCGATCAGCTACAACGGCACGACGGTCAGCTTCGCAAGCGACAACCTGACGTCTTCCGCTGGCGCCGTGACCACCCTGGCCGACATCAACACCGCCATCGCCAACGTGGCGGGCATACGCGGGACGATCGGCGCGGGCATCAACCGCTTGCAGTCCGCGGTGAACGTCATCAGCTCTCAGGTGCAGAACCTGACTGCGGCCCAGGACCAGATCACTGCTGCGAATATCCCGCAGCAGGTCACCAACCTGTCCGAATTCAGCATCCTGAACCAGTCCGGCATCTCGGCACTGGCGCAGGCGAACTCGGCGCAACAAAGTATCCTCAAGCTGCTGCAATAAAGTGGCGGCAAGTTAAGAGTACGGCGACGGGCGGGGTTCCTTCGGGGATTCCGCCTAAACCGCTGTAGGAGGAAGCCATGAAAGTTTCACCGGATCAGGCACCAGGGACCCCGGAACCTTCAAGTGCGGCGACCAACCAGGTGAGTACCCAGCGGGTATCAACGACTTCGACGACAGGCAGCGCTGTGGAGAAAGCATCGGCAGTAGCGGAGACCGCGATCGTGACGCCGACGCAGAGACAAACGGACGTGACCTTCCGCAGGGATTCGAATGGAAGGATTTACTACGTGGTTTCCGACGCGCATTCGGGCCAGGAAATCGTGCAATTGCCAGCGAAGGAAGTGCGAGATGTCAGCCAGGGGATCGAGGACTACCTGAAGCAGGAGGAGTCCAAGGCCAAACCGCACATCGAGGTAAAGGCTTAAGGAGCCAGCATAATGTCGACAACCAATTCTCTCTCGTCGCTTACAGGAGCGCTAGCCAATACCAGTTCCGGCTCAGGCACATCCAGTTTTGGAACCGGGATCAACGTCCAGCAATTCGTACAGTTCGCCCTTGCCGGCCAGCAGGCCAACATCACAGCGCTGCAAACGCAGCAGACCGGCCTAAACTCGCAGGCGGCGGAAATCACGAAAATCAGTACGGATCTTTCCAACCTGGACAATGCGGTGTTTGCCTTGAAGGACCCGCTGGGAGTTCTCAGTTCGCAGGTGGCGACGTCTTCGAATTCCGCGGTGGTGAATGCAACTGCGTCCAGCTCGGCGACGCCAGGTTCCCACTCCGTGGTCGTGAATTCGCTGGCAACGACGTCTTCGCACTACACGAATGCGCTGAGCACAAGCAGCACGGCGATTCCCGCGGGAACATTCCAGGTGAAGGTGGGATCCAATGCCGCCACCACTGTTACCGTGGATTCAACAAACAACACGCTCAGTCAATTGGCTGACACGATCAACAACCAGAATATAGGTGTCAGCGCCAGCGTGATTCAGGATTCCAACGGCTACCGTCTGGCGCTGGTCAGTACGGCTTCAGGCGCGCCGGGAGACGTTACCATTTCCGGGAACACAACCGGCCTCAGTTTCACGAAGGCGGTGACGGGCACAAACGCGTCGCTGGTGGTGGACGGCATACCCATCAGCAGCGCGAGCAATACCGTGAGCAACGTAATCAACGGCGTGACGCTGAGCCTCGGCTCGCCATCCCCTTCGGCGCCAGTGACCGTGAACGTGAATCCCGATACGACGCAGGCGACGACGGCGATCAACAATCTAGTCAGCGCGTACAACACCGTGATCGGGGAGATTAATTCGCAATTCAATGTCGCCTCCGATGGGAGCGGCGGTGGTCCGCTCGAAACCGACAACTCCCTGCGAGACGTGCAGGCCCAGTTGCTGGGCGCGCTCTCCTACTCCATCCCTGGAAACAACGGGATCGTCAACCTGGCCAGTATCGGGGTGAACTTCAACAACGACGGCACGCTTTCGGTGGACAGTGGCAAGCTGACCTCCACGCTTTCCAGTAATTTCTCGGCGGTCCAGAACCTGCTGCAGAATTCCACGAACGGTTTTGCGCAGAACCTATCGACAGTGCTTACCAACATCAATGGCGCCGGGACGGGAATTCTTTCGCTGGATGCCCAGAGCGTCACCAGCACTTCGCAGAGTTTGACGAAACAAATCAGCGATTTACAGGCGGCGCTGCTTGTGCAGCAGGCGAATCTGACGACCGTTTATGCCCAGGTGAATACAACGCTTCAGGAATTGCCGCTTTTGGAAAGCCAAATTACACAACAACTAGCGAGCGTAAAATGAACATACTGGATACCGCATTCGCATACCAGCAGGCCACGGCTTTCGCCGCATCTTCCGTTGGCCAGGTGGTTGCGTTATACGACCGCATTCTGCGCGATTTGCGCAGTGCGATTGCGGCGATCGGTGCGGGGCAGATTGAGAATCGAGTCAATTCACTGAACCACGCGCTGACCATCATCGGGGAGCTGCAGGGCGTGCTGGATTTCCAGCGCGGCGGCGAAGCAGCGCGAAATCTGAACAGTTTTTATACGATTACCCGCGGAATGGTGACCGAGGCGGGGGTCACATCGTCGGTTGACCAGCTTCAGGAGCTTGTATCCATGTTCGCGCGGCTTCGCGCCGCGTGGGCGCAGGTGGAGCGGACGGTGGCCCCGGTGGACCCAACACAACGGCTCCGCGTGTCCAGCCAGGCGCGAGCACAGCATGCGCAAAACATTTCGCCTTCGCCGGAACATTCCGTGGGCGCGGAAACCGGCGGCTGGAGGGCCTGATGTACGAGGGCCTGCGGCAAACTCTGCTTCGCGTCAATAGGTCCTTAACGGGATATCTGGCGGAGGCGCGGCGGGCGGCTCGCGGCGAATGCGATTTCGGCGTCGCAGATGTTCGCCGAATTCGCGGCCCGGTTGAGGAGATGGCGCCGGTGCTGGCGCATTCGACAGAACTCTTGCAGCTGCAACCGGAGCTTGCCGGGCAGCTGGACCTTTACAAATCTCATCTGGGCGACCTGCAAACTACTCTCGGGCAGATTCGAGTGATGTTGCTGGCGCGGCAGGCGAGCCTGGAAGCCGGCCGAGCGCAACTCTCCGCTGTCTCACAATGGATGAGCGCGTTCCGGCAAACCCGTTGAAGTTTTGACATTTCTGCAAATCGTCCGAACACTTTTCCACGAAATCCTGGACGGTTCGCAGCTCTGGTCGCTCCGTGAGCGATGCAAAAGCCGCGCGGATGGTGCGCGTCATTTTTTCAGCGGACATTTCCAGCGGTCTCCCACTATACTTCCTGCAACCATCTGGAAAATCCTGGTGAAAAGGAGCCGTCGAATGAATTCATCAAGGAAAGTCCCGGCGTTCGCCGTGTTGTTGGCCGCAAGCTTTAGCTGTACGGGCACTGCGGCGCAAACTGCGACCGAAAAACCAGCCGGAAAAACTTCCACCGGCAAGCACTACACATTGCCGGCGAACAAGGACACCGTGCAGTGGGGCTGGTTCGATCCAGCGGAGAAGCCAAAGGTGGTTGTCGATTCCGGCGACACCGTTTCCATTGAAACGTGGCGCCATTCGATGGATGAAGTCAAACCTGGAGCTTCGATGGATGACATCGTGAAGCTTCGACTGGCGAATCCCGGCGGGGGGCCGCATTCCGTCACCGGACCGATTTTCGTGAATGGCGCGGAACCCGGCGACACGATGGAGATCCGCATCAAGAAGATCGTGATCAAGGATTCCGGATTCAACTTTAATCTTCCGGGCAAGCAGTTCCCTGCCGTCGGGTTGCTGGCGGGTGAATTCCCGGAAGGACACGTGGAATATTTCAAGCTGGATGCGAAAACGATGACCACCGAGTTCAAGCCGGGGATCATCCTGCACCTGAAACCTTTCCCTGGAACCGTCGCTGTTGGCCCTGATCCCAATGAGCCGAAAGAAAAGGCCGGGCCGCCTATCCATGATGCCAAGGGCCGCACCAGCACGCTACGGCCGTGGAAGAACGGTTCGAACATGGACGTGAACGAGTTACAGGAGGGCTCGACGATATATTTTCCTGTGTTTCAGAAAGGCGGGCTGATCTGGACCGGAGATTCACATTGCCTGCAGGGAAACGGCGAAGTGAATTTGACGGCGCTGGAATGCTCGTACAAGGAAATTGAAATCGAGCCGATCGTACGCAAGGATCTGCACATTGACTGGCCGCGCGCGGAAACTTCGACGCATTGGATCTTCATGGGATTCGACGAGGACCTGAATGAAGCGATGAAGATCGCAGTGCGCGAGACCGTAAATTTCCTGGCCGAACAGAAGATGGCGCCGATGTCGCGGGAAGAGGCCTACGCACTAACCTCGATTGTGGGAGACTGCCGCGTGTCGCAGGTGGTGGACATCCGCAAGGGCGTGCACTGCATGATTCCGAAGTCCATCTTCGTAAGAAAATAGTTATCCGCAACTGGTTACGCAAGAAAAACCGGGCAGCCTGTTCCTGACTGCCCGGCCGGAAATGCAAGCTTCGCAATCGCGCGGAGGAATTAGTAGCCTGGATTTTGTTGTTGCCCCTGGCGATCGGGCGCGATGGCGTCGGCCATGCGAAAGATCGCCGCGAGAATTTCAATGGCCACGCGGCAGTAGAGGAACCACACGAAATATCCAAACAGGGCCGCCAGGAGCGCAAGCAATCCCTGGACCGGGGCCTGCTGAAACGCCGTCACCACCCAGGCAACTCCGGCAATCAATCCGACAAGGAGATGCAGGGCGTACAGGAATCTCAGCATCTTTGGGGTCGCATACACGCGGAAGGAAAAATCCATCAATCCTTCCCACATTCCCTTTGCTTCGGGCATCGTGCCTCCTTAAGTTGGGCTGGAAATTAAATTATAGAGAAGAAGCCTGGTTTGGGCCAAAGTTTGTCCAGGGCTGGTGACGCAGTGCATATATCACGGCGAAACGGCTCGCACAACGAATTGGGGATTTTGCTCAGGGCGCGAAGGAGTAGGTCCACTTCACCGCGAAGCGAGTCTCACGGATTTGCGGGGGATTGGCGGGTGCGATGCTGATGAATTGGGTCCCCACGTTGTAGATAACGTAGAGGTCGCTGTCCGGGCGATAGTTATAACGCAGGCGAAGGTTGGCGCTGACTGCTTGCGTGTTCGAAGTATCCATCTGGATGAGGCTGGAAAAGGTCAGGAACCGCGAAAAAGAATAATTCCCCTGCAAACTGGCCAGCACAACGGAGAAATTGCCGTTGGGCAATGGAAGAAGAAAGCGATCCCAGGTCTCGGAGGCGGAAATGGAGAACCTGGCCGTGGGGCGGTAGTTCAAGCGAACTCGAAATTCGTTCAGCGTCCCGCCGTAGTAGCCGCCGAATCGCTCAAAGAGATTGTAGGTAAATCGCCGGTCCTGCGCCGAGCCGTAGGTGAGCTGGTGGCGGCTGAACTGGTAAAGCCCGTTGGGAATGAAAACATTTTTATAGATGTGTAAAGGCGTAGTGATGCGTTGCGTGAACACGTCCACGATATCGTCGTCCGTGTATGCGCCATTGTTGAAATCGGCACGAAACGTGGTTTGCCATTCCTGGGTCTGGACCACGCCGCGAGTGTCTGGGGCGTGAAGAATGAATCCTTCAAACTGCATTTCTCTTACGCCATTGACCTTTGGCCGGGCTTTAAACGTCAGGTCTCCGTACGTTTCATTCGAATCGATTCGCTCGATGAATCCGACTTCTGGATTGAAGTTTGGCCCGATTTTGCGGCGTTCAAAGATGGCGTCGAGCCAATTGGAACGATAGGTCAGCGAAGCGCCGAGATCGCTGTTGCCGCTTGGGTCGCCGGGCGATTGCGTTCCGGCCATGTGGGCGTCGACGAACCAGTCCTTGAAGAAAACCAGGCGGGTATCGATGCCGCCTGTCTGGTTGAAGTTGTCCTGCAAATTGCCGGACCGTTTATCAACGCCCATGACGCCGATATAAGAGCCTCCCCACAATGATTCCTTGAGTCGAACAACAGCGTAATTTGCGTAGGGATTCGGGCCGCTCGACCTGGTGTCCACGTCCATCACACCGAACTGCAGGCGACCGACGGCGCCCGTAAGTTTCGCGCCGCCGTTGATGGGCACTTGATTTCCGGTAACGGAGTCGATGCCAATCTGGCGGCTGAAGAAAAGTTTGTCCTGGTCGCCAATGTCGAAATCGAAGATGCCGGCGTTTTCGAGAAAGAATTGGCGTTTTTCCGGGACAAAAATTGGAAAGGGAGTGAGATTGAACTGATCCTGATCCACATCGGTAGCCGAGAAATCGGTGTTCCCTGTAAGGTTCAGGACAATGTTCGAGCGGAGGCCGTACTTCACGTCCACTCCACCGGTCAGCGGGAAGGCCGCATTCTGACCGGTTTGCTTGTCATACTGGGCCAGGCCATATGGCTTGATGATGAAGAGCCGTCCGCTTCCGATGTCGGTGATGCCGGTAAGTTCACCAGCTTCCGAGACTTTTGTGATGCCAAACGTACGACGGTAGCCGGACCAGAGATCTTCTTCATTCTTTGCGCGGATGAACCGCTTGAAGTTCAGGCCCCAGACGACATCTTTGGACTTGGTGAAGTTCAAGGTGGTGAACGGGATTTCAATGGTCGCTGTCCAGCCATCCGCGATAATTCTGGCTTCGGACGTCCAGATGCCGTCCCAACCCGGATCGAAATCGGGAGTCTCCACGCCGCTTTGCTCTTCCACCAGACCATCGCTTTGGGTACCGAGAGGGTTGATCTCGAAGACGTAGCCGCCGCGGCGATCGTGCTTGGAGTTAATGAGGATCTCGAAATGATCGTCCAGATCCTGACTGGCGTCACGGCGAAGTTCGGTTGCTACGATGCGCGAGGGAGTTGAATCAGAACAATGGATTCCAAAATAGACAGCAGTGCGGGTGTAAAGAATACGAACTTCGGTCTTCTCCGTTGCGGGTTCACCTTCAAGAGGTTCCTTTTGGCGAAAATCCCTGACGACCTTGGCGGATTGCCAGAGCGGGTCGTCGAGGGTCCCATCCAGCTTGGGCGGCTGATCGACGCGCACTGCTTCGGCGACTCGCGGCCCTTCCTGCGCTGGGTCCTGGGCAAGAACGGCCGGCACACCCGCGGCATATGACGAGGCCAGCAGTGCGGACCATACGACACATCGAACAGAGTGGCAGGAACAATGCTGACGAAGATACCGCAAGCGCCCTCCGCTCGCCCGCTCCACCCTATTAAGGAACACTCACTACCCCGGCAACAGAACCCCGTCCGTTGTTCCATTTGTATACCACTGAATGCACCGGAATTGCCTGAGAAGGAAAAAGGCTCAAATTGGGTACGGCCGAACTGGATTAGTTTTTTCGGAAGGAGGGAATCTCATTAATTCTTTTGCGCGGTGCTCTCACGGACGACGAGTTCGGGCTCGAGGACAATTTCTTTGGGATAGTCGGCGCCGGCGGGGGCGGTGATGCGTTTCAGCAGAGTTTCCGCGGCGACTACGCCCATCTGGCGGAGCGGCTGGCGCACGGTGGTGAGGCTCGGATTGTGGAAGGCCGCGCCCTGAATGTCGTCCCAGCCGATGACGGAGACATCTTCGGGAACGCGGCGGCCGGCTTCGCGAAGGGCTTTGATCGCGCCCATGGCGGAGATGTCGTTGAAGGCGAAGAGCGCCGTGAATTGAGGATTGCCCTCGAGCAACTTTCGTGTGACGCGATGGCCTACTTCGGGGGAGGGTGAATCACTGTCCAGTTGGGCGGTGAGCTTTTCCTCAATGACGATTCCGAGTTCCTGGGCGACGGAGAGAATCGCCTGCCAGCGCGTCTCCGTATCGGAACTGAAATCCTGGCCCTTGATCAGCGCGATTCGACGGTGCCCGAGGCGGTGCAGGTGTTCGAGAGCGAGATGCGCGCCAAGATTGTGATCGAGGACGATATTCGTCACTCCCTTGACGTGGCGATGGCCGGAAATGGAGACGGCAGGAATATCGCAATTGCCGGCGTATACCGTATCCACGGCGATGATTCCTTCGGCGGCGCGCTGCCGGAGAAGATGGGGGTATTCCTCGATGAGATCCTTGCGGTGGCGATGGCTGACGACAAAATAAAAATAGCCTTCCTGAAAGAGATGGTCTTCCACGCCGGAAAGCACCATTGCTGAATACCCTTCGCTGATTTCCGGCACCATGACGCCGATGGTGAAGCTGCGCTTCTGCCGGAGAGAACGCGCCATCAGGTTCGGGCGATATTTGAATTTGCGCGCGGCGGCCCAGATGCGTTCCTGGGTGACGTGAGGGATGGACTTGGCGCCGGGGGAGCGGTTGATCACGAGCGAAATGGTGGCTGTCGAAAGGCCGAGGTGCTCCGCAAGAGCCTTCATGCTGATCGAGGCGCCTGAAGGCTCCCCGGAAATTTCCAGCGGCAGTTTCTTGGGGCGGGGCATGTGCGTTGACGGGCCGTAGTCTGACACAATGGTGGCTGGTGGACAACCGGGTGGAGCACAAAATCCGCATGAAAAGGGCGATAAATGAAACTTGGATTGTGATAGAATGCACCTGCTAAATCGATTTAGCAGGTGGGCGACGGAACTGGCTCTCCAGTGTTATCTGGACGCATTGGCGCCGACAGTTCGACTGAAGGTGTCTGCTCGCATCGCCGCAAAGGTGTTCTTGTACCGATAAGGAATTTCTTCCCATGCCCTGGAATTCACTCCCCCGCGCAAGGCTTTTTGTAACGACGGGAATGCTTTCTGTAGTTCTTGCCATTGCCTCCTCCAAACCGCTCAGCGCCCAGAGGCTCGAAAATGCCGGTCGTTCGGCTGCTGACACAACTTCCGCTCTGAGAGATCCGTCAATCGAAAAGCGCGTCGATGCACTTTTGAAACAAATGACGCTGGAGGAAAAAGTTGGGCAGTTGGCGCAATATTCCTCAGGAGCGCCGACCGGGCCGAGCACCGGCAATCCTGACTATCCAAATATGATTGCGCGGGGAGAAGTTGGCTCGCTGTTCAATCTGGATAGCGTGCAGGCGGCGAACCAGTACCAGCATCTGGCGGTGGAAAAATCGCGGCTGCACATTCCGCTGCTTTTCGGTCTGGACGTCATACACGGTTTTCGAACTACGTTTCCTGTGCCTCTCGCACTGGCATCAACCTGGGATCCCGCTATCGTGGAACAATATGCACGCATTGCCGCGCAGGAATCTTCGGCGGCCGGCGTGCGCTGGGTGTTTTCTCCAATGGTGGACATCACGCGGGACCCGCGTTGGGGCCGCATGGTGGAAGGAGCAGGCGAGGATCCGTACCTGGGCAGTGTGATGGCTCGCGCTTATGTTCGCGGGTATCAGGGGAAAAAGTTGAACGATAAGGAGAGCGTCGCCGCTTGCGTGAAACATTTCGTGGGATACGGGGCGGTAGAGGGCGGGCGCGATTACAATACCGCGGAAATTTCCGAACATACGCTGCGGGAAATTTACCTGCCGCCGTTCCATGCCGCTATTGGCGAGGGCAGCGTCTCGCTGATGAGTTCGTTCAACACGCTTAACGGATTGCCCGCAACGGCGAATCCCTTCACGCTGAAGCAGATTTTGCGGAAAGAGTGGGGCTTCAACGGATTGACTGTGAGCGACTGGACCTCCGTGGGCGAACTGGTGCCGCACGGAATCGCGCGAGATAAGGCGGGTGCCGCGCAAAAAGCGATCAACGCCGGCGTGGACATGGACATGGTCAGCGATTCGTACCACGGAAACCTGGCCGAGCTGGTGAAACAGGGGAAGGTTTCGCAAGCGCGGCTGGATGAGGCTGTACGGAACGTGCTGCGAGTGAAATTTGCGCTGGGCTTGTTCGAGAATCCCTTCACCGACGAATCGCGTGAGATTCACGGTGCGCTCCCCGCGGATCGCGTGGAAGCGGCGCGGCTTGCGGCGGAACGTTCGTTCGTGCTTTTGAAGAATTCCGCAGTGGGAGGCCGTCCGATCTTGCCGCTTGGCGGAAAATCCCAGACGATTGCACTGGTCGGGCCGATGGGAGATAACGCACAAAATATCCTGGGGCCGTGGGGTGGACACGGGCGGGCAGAGGACGCAGTAACGCTTCGAGCTGCGCTGGAGAAGAAAGTCGGCGCGGGGAAAGTGCGTTATGCGAAGGGTGGAGAGTTGCAGACCGCCAGCGATGCGGACATACAGACTGCTGTGGAGACTGCCCAACAAACGGATGTGGTGATTCTTGCCCTGGGTGAAGAAGCGGCTGAGCAATCGGGAGAAGCGGCTTCGCGCGCGCATCTGGACTTGCCCGGACGGCAAGAGGAATTGCTGGAGAAAGTTGCGGCCACGGGAAAACCCGTGGTGCTGTTGCTTTTCAGTGGACGACCGCTGCCGCTGCCCTGGGCGTTCGAACATGTGCCGGCAATCGTGGCGGCGTGGTTTCCCGGGATTCAGGCGGGGCCGGCGCTGGTGCGCGTTCTGTTTGGTGACGTGGCGCCGAGTGGAAAGCTGGTGTTCAGCTGGCCGCGAACGATGGGCCAGATTCCGATCTATTACAACGCGCTGAACACCGGGCGTCCGGCGGACGGTTATGATCTGACGCATCCTCCGAAAAATTCACTGGAAAAATATGTTTCGCGGTATATCGACGAACAAAACACTCCGCAGTTCCCTTTCGGGTTCGGGCTTACGTATTCGTCGCTGGAGTATTCGCAGACCGAGGTAGACTCGGCTAAGCTGAGCGCGGCGACGTTGAACTCAAATCTGGGCCGCGGAGCTTCCGGCAATGCGACTGAGACAACCGCAAGCGCGACCGTTAAGAATACGGGAAACCGGGCGTTGGATGAGGTCGTCCAACTCTATATCCGCCTGATTGGCACCAGTATGGGAGAGCCGGTTCGCAAGCTGGTGGGATTCAAACGTGTTGCTCTTGCTCCTGGCGAAAGCCGGAGAGTTAGCTTCCCGCTTGGCGCGGACGCTTTTTCCTTGTGGGATACTGAGAATAATCTCAGGGTGGAACCCAGCCACGTTCAAGTCTGGATCAGCCCGGATTCCTCTCGCGGGCTGCCGGCGGAATTGGAAATCGTCGAATAGAGGGGTGCCCTGCCGTGAAAAACCGAGAAGCAAATCGAAGAGAGTGGCTGCGCTTGTGCGGCGCGTACCTTTCGGTGGCTCCGTTTGCTTCGCTGCTTAGCTGCAACAGCGGATCGCGGAGTTCGCAAAATTCGGGAGGCACGCCGTTTCAGGGGACGGACGCGCAGTTGCTGGACGATCTGCAAAAAGGTTCATTCCAGTTTTTCTGGAACGAGACGAATCCCGCTACGGGGCAGATCAAAGATCGCGCGTTCTTGAACGGGAACGATACGCGGACGATGTCCAGCATTGCCGCGACGGGGTTTGGCTTGACCGCGCTTTGCATCGGGGATTCGCGGGGTTACGCGAAAACTTCGGACATTGTTACGCGGGTTCGCAACACGCTGCAATTCATCCTGCAGCAGATGCCCAACGTTCACGGCTTCTACTATCACTTTGTGGATATGAACACCGGGCAGCGGTGGGCGCAATGCGAGCTTTCCTCGATCGACACTTCCCTGCTGCTCTGCGGCGTGCTGACCGCGAAGCAATATTTTCAGGACGCGACGATTCAGACTCTGGCTTCGCAGATTTATGCGCGGGTGGACTGGCCGTGGATGATGAACGGCGGGCCAACATTTTCGATGGGATGGTTGCCGGAGTCCGGCTTTCTTGCCGCGCGCTGGGAGCATTATTGCGAATTGATGATGATCTACCTGTTGGGGATTGGGTCAACAACAAATCCTGTTTCCGCGGACAGCTGGAACGCGTGGACGCGGCCGACGATCACGTATCAGGGGCTGACTTATATTTCGGGGAACGATCCGCTTTTCACGCACCAGTATTCGCAGGCGTGGTTTGACTTCCGGAATAAGAAGGATGCTTACGCCAACTATTTTGATAATTCGATCACGGCGACGAAGGCACACAAACTGTTTTGCCTGTCGCTGAAATCGCAATTCAGCGATTACTCGGACGATTTGTGGGGAATTTCGGCTTCGGATTACGCGAAGGGATACACGGCGTGGGGCGGGCCGCCGCCGCAGGGGCCGCTTGATGGCAGCATTGTCCCGTGCGCTACAGGCGGCTCACTGCCTTTCGTGCCCAACGACTGCATCAGTGTGCTGCGCAACATTCGCGGCGCGTATGGTGTCAAGGCGTGGGGGCTCTACAGCTACGTCGACGCGTTTAATCCGCTAACGGGTTGGTACGACACGGACGTGCTTGGCATCGATCTGGGTATAACAATGGTGATGGCGGAAAACTACCGCACTGGTCTTGTCTGGAACACCTTCATGAAGAATCCTGAGGCGCAAGCGGCGATGCAAATGGTGGGATTCCAGAATACATGAGGCGCTGAAGAGGATACGCTCCTCCCGGTTCGACCGACTCATCCCGGAAATTAGGATTCAAAAACAAAAAAACCTGCCAACGAGGGGGCTTCCCCGGGGTGAGGGGAACTCGTTGGCAGGTTACCGGCTTGCGCAAGAGGAGGCGCCGGGGTAAAGCGCCTCCGGTAAAAGGGTTCGTTAGAAGCTGAAGCGGGCTCCCAACGTCACAACACGTGCAGCAAGGGAGTTTGTAATCGTCCCAAAGTTTGAGTTTTGAGTATTGTTCGAGATGGCGCTCGGGTTGAGATTCAAATTGTTGAACAGGTTGTAGGTGTCCATGCGAAGCTCAATCCTGGCGTTTTCGCCGAGCACCGGCACCTTGGGCAGGCCAAATCCCTTGGCCAGCGTCAGGTCCACGTCCCTATATCCGGGCAGGTTGAGCGAATTGCGGTGAACACCAGGGGGCGGAGGAAGCGTCGTGCCGAAGAAAGCAGGGTAGGGTGGGGTCGGGGAAAAATACGCGGGGCCACCGTTCGGAAAGTTCGAGTTTGCGACAGTCTTGAATGCATCATTGCTGGTGCTGCCGCCCGCGCCGCCTAGATAGGCGGTCGGGAGGAGCGACCCGTAACCGCATGATGAGCAATAGGTGTTTCCACCAGTGACGTTCACGAATGGGGTCCAAGGGAATCCAGAGTGGACGTTGAAAATGCCGCTCAGCGACCAGCCATCAAGGATTTTTTCCTTCCAACCCTGACCGTGAAAGAATACCGGCTGCCACACGCCAAAGAGCTTGAACGCCTTGCCGACGTTGTAGTCGCAGCGCCCATAGTCGAAGCTGGAGTTGAATGGATAAGGTTGTTGGGAGAATGGTGCGGAGCTGGTGTCCATGCACTTCGACCACGTGAACTGAGCGTCGGCACTGAACCCACGGGAGAACTGATGCTTCAGCCCGGCGAGCATAGCATTGTAGTTACCTCGACCGGAAACGTTCCAGAACTCCCCGCTGCTGATGTTCGGGTTGGAGGCGAAACCCTGGGTTGCCGGGATAGCAAGCGCGTTCTCATTGAAGAAGGTGTTACGCGAAATGCTTCCCTGATATCCCAACGATGCTACGAATTGGTGGCCCAGATCGTATTGGACATCCGCCGAGTAGTGATGGACACGCAAGGTGGGAAAGTCCTTTGGGAAGATGGTGATGAACACTGATCCGGTCGTGGGCAGCCCGTTCGGGCCAAAGGGAGAAATCGCGTTGGGGTTCGAAGGATAGCCGCCAATGGCGGTCGGACTTGAGGAAAGAGCGTAGAGAATGCCGCAGTTGTTCGCCACCGTCTGTGGCGGCGCGCAAGTCGTAGGGTTGTTAAATTGAAAGACTGGGGACACCGCCAACCCAGGATTTCCTACAATGTTGGCCGAAATAGCGATTTGTTGCCCGTTATAGCTCAGGCCATAACCTCCGCGCACCACAAGTTTGTCCTTGAAATATGACGGGCTCCAGGCGACGCCAATCTGCGGCCCGAAGTTGTTCTTCTGCGCGTCCCAGGAATGTCCTGCCTGAACAGTCAGGCCGGTCAGGTAATTCGCTCCCGCGCCAGGGGTGGCTACAAAAATGTTGCCCTGCTTGGAAGAGAGTGGACCAAAATAGGACCAGCGGAGGCCCAGGTTCACGGTCAGATTCCTGCGGAGTTTGAAGTCATCCTGGATAAACAGGCCCCAGATTGCTTCGCGGACGTCCTGGCGAACAGTGGTCGGAAATCCGGTGTTAGGATTGAAGGTCTGCCCATTACCCCCTTCGCTTTGCGGCGCATCGTTGAGGAAGTCCCAAACGTTGAAGAAGCTATATCTTGGCACGCCGGAACTGGGACTGTTTTGCAGGAAAAAGAGGCGCGTGAGTTCACCGCCAAACTTAATGGTGTGCCGCCCGTAGACCTTGGTAGCCACATCCTTATAGGTATACGTCCACTGGTTAAAATTGCTGCCGACGTTCGGCCCAAAAGAATTCACATTAATGCTGCCAGTCGTACCAATGCTGTCCGTTGGAAATCCGACCGGAGATTGCGGGTTGGAAGCGATTTCATTCCAGTTCCAGTTTGCACCATTTACGCGGAACTCGTTCAGGAGCGTGGGTGAGAAGACATGGTTCCAGATTGCGGAAGCCGCTTTATTGATTTGGTTATGGTGGAAGATATCGTAGCCACGGTTGCCATTGAAGTTATCTTTTGACTGTGGAACCCAGTAGATGGCAAAGCCGATGCGATCCTTCTCGGTAACATTCGCATCGAGGCGGCCATTGTACTGTGAAGCCGTAAATTTGGTCGGGTTGATCGTACTGTAATTCGCAAGGTCAGCCACGTTGCCCAGCGGGCTGCCAGCGGTTCCGCAGCCGGTGCCGGCCCCCCCGCAACCCGGGTTCGAGGAACTGGTCCAGCCCAGATCCTGCGTGCCCAGGCCTGTCGTCAGAGGAGTACCAACATTGATGCCCTGGCCCGGAATGGTTTTGCAATTTAACCCTTCCGTAAGGCCGGCGGTTATGCAGGTGGCGTTAGGATTGAGGGTGCCGTTCACGCCGTTACCGGGGAAGGTGAGGTACTTGGACGCGATGCTTCCCGAAGGAGCCAGGGCAGCGAAAGCCGGTGTCTCGAACCAACCGCTGCCTTGCACGCTGGAGGTGGGCTCGCGAACGGTCTCATAGTTGAAGAAGGCGAACAGCTTATTTTTCCAGATCGGGCCACCGACGCTGCCGCCGAACTGTTGGAACTTATTGGCATCTTTCGTCACTGGATTACCCTGGCCGTTGAACGGCTGATGGGCGTTCAGGCCCGGCTGGTGGGTCGTGAGAAAAAGACTGCCATGGTAGTCGTTCGTGCCGCTCTTGGAAATGATCTGAATCTGGGTGCCGCTGAAACGCCCATCCTCGGCATCATAACTATTGGAGACGATCTTTACGCTATCAACGGAATCTTCCGACGGTGTGATGATCGTTGAACCACCCCAAACCACACTGGTTGTGCTGATGCCGTCGATCGAAATGCCGTTGTTCTCCGTCTGTTGTCCACTTGCAATCACCTGCGCGCCGTTTTCGGTCTTGAAAATGCCGTCCGCCCCCCCGGAAGCGCCTCCGCCGGTTTGTGTGCCGGGAAGGTTAAACCCGCCGCCGCCACCGCCCTGCGATCCGTCCGCGAATGCGCCAGGGGCCAACTGTGCGAGCTTCAGCACATCGCGCCCAAAAGACGGCAGGTGCTGAATCTGGTTCGAGTTGACCACTCCGTTGATTGACGCGGTCTCCGTATCCATAAGCGGAGTCGAATCGCCGCTCACCGTGATGCTTTCGGTGACCTGCCCGAGTTCAAGCTGAATATTCAAAGCGTTTGCTTGTTCCGGGATGATGCCGACATTCGCGAGCGTCTTCTTCTTGAAGCCCGCCTTCTCGACGGTAAGGGAAAATTTGGCGGAAGGAAGAGCGTTGAAGTTGTAAACGCCGTTCTCGTCGCTTGTGGCGGTCAATGCCAGATCGGTGTCCAAATTTGTTAGCGTCAGTGTCGCTCCGGAGACAACGGCCCCTTCTGGATCGGTGACCACTCCCTGGATCGAAGCGCGGTATTGGGCTCGAACGGAAACCGCAAAGAGCAGCATGGCTACCAGGAAAAGAATCTTGCTTCGCATAATCAATCACCTCGGAATGGATATCGTGGAAAAGCTATACTTCGTTCCTTGACCCTACCTGCGCACTGCCTGCCTGAAAACAGCCTCGCTCCTGTTCTTAAATCTCGAGCGTGTTCGTTGCAGTTGGGCGGATTGCAACTTCTCGTGACCGGGCAGTCCGAGATGAGGTTGGGGCGATTCGCTGCCTTTCTCTCAACGCGTTGCATGCCATCGGAAGTCCAGGAACCGACTTCGTAGAAACTGATCGCGTGATTGAAGGGCCGGTCACGGGATGTGGGCTCCCGCAAATGAAACAGGATAAAGCAGTCATGAAAATAAGAGCCACCCAAAAGGACCAACTGGAAAAGCGCATCCTTAACTTCTCCACCTTCCTTAACATTTCCGGATGCTGCACCACACCCGCTAGTAAATCGGTTGAGCGACGATTGGCGCGAGTATATGTATTCGTTTCCTGGATGTCAACAATCGATTCTGGCGAATCGCCCTGATGTGGAAATTGAGGGGTACGCCTCGGAAGATCCCCAGCCTCTTGATCTTGTAGACCACATTGAAGCTGTTCGTGGGCAAACGTCACAGCGGTCACTTGGTCGAAAAGTCAGATTTTCTTACATCTGAATCACAAAGCCATTCGACGCCAGGTGGAATACGTGCCACTTCGTTGAAAGGCCCCCAGAGTCAAACCTAATTCTCCTTTGCGCGCCTGGCGGTGAGGTTGGGAAGGAAGGCGGTGAGGATGCCGAGGGCGGGAAGGAACGAGCAGACGTGGTACACGAAGTTGATGCTGGTGTGGTCGGCAAGCTTGCCGAGAAGCGCGGCGCCGATGCCGCCTAAGCCGAAAGCGAGTCCGAAGAAGAGTCCGGAGACGGTGCCGATTTTAGTGGGGATGAGATCCTGAGCGTAGACGAGGATCGCGGAAAAGGCGGAGGCGAGGATGATGCCGATGATGACGCTCAGAATTTCGGTCCAAAAAAGGCTGGAATAGGGCAGAAGCAGGGAGAAAGGAAGCACGCCGAGAATGGACCACCAGATAACGAATTTGCGTCCGAAGCGGTCGCCGATTGGCCCGCCAATGATGGTGCCTGCGGCGACAGCACCAAGAAAAATGAAAAGGTGGATCTGGGCGCTTTGCACGGAGATATGGAAACGGTCCATGAGATAAAAGGTGTAATACGAGGTGAGACTGGCGAGATAAAAGAACTTCGAGAACATCAGGATGATGAGAACACCCATGGTGAGCGCAATTTTGCCCGAAGAAAACGCCGGATGGTGACCGTGGACCGAGCCAGCGGCGTGAATGCCGATCGGAACGGTTTTGGCGCCGGCTTGACCAAGACGATAGCGGTGAGCCCAATGACCGATCTTGAAGAGCAGAATCATGGCGATCAGCGCCAAGAGCGAGAACCAAGCGATGCTGGATTGGCCGTTAGACAGAACGAACGCAGCTAAGAGAGGCCCCAGCGCGGAACCGGCGTTGCCGCCCACCTGAAAGATGGATTGGGCGAAGCCATGCTGTCCACCGGAGGCCATGCGAGCGACACGCGAAGACTCCGGGTGGAAAACAGCGGAACCCGTACCGATTAGTCCTGCGGCGATCAAAACGATCGCGTAGGTAGGAGAGACGGCAAGAGTCAGTAAGCCAGTGAGCGTGATGCCCATGCCGACGGCCAGGAAATACGGTTTGGGATGACGGTCACTGTAGAGTCCGACGAGCGGCTGGAGCAGCGAAGAGGTAAACGTGGCTGTAAAGGCGATCAAACCGACTTGGCCAAAGTCCAGGCGAAAGGTGTTTCGGAGCAAAGGATAAAGAGCAGGGAGAAGGGACTGCAGGGTGTCGTTGAGGAGATGACAGATACTGACGGCGAGCAGGATTTTGAACGTGGAGCGCTCGACAGTACCGGTGAGCGGCTCGCTGTGAAGCGCAGAGATGTTGGTCTCAGTTGACATGTTTGTGCCCGACGATAAGGACATCCTGTTGGGCCAGCACTCTAGAATAAAGGGGAAATGAAAAATCGCGAAATTCTGCCTGCTCCCCTTCTGCACGCAGGAGGGCAGGAATCTCGTGCTATTCTCATGCGCGTGCAGTCAAATGAATTGCGAGAGCGAGATGGAAGTTCCTGTTGGTTCCCTCTTCAGCCGTGAGTTTCACTGGTCGGAGATCTGGAGAACGTCACGTGGCGTGGGGTGAATCGTATGGGCGGAACCCTGCGCGACCCCCGTGAAGGTAACGAGTTCTCCCGGTATTGCCGGGCCGTATAGGTTGGACTTGAGAGTCAATGTTTCCTGAGGTGGAGACGGTCTGTACGGCGTAGGGGGCGGAACGGTGACCGGCTCTGCAAGAGTAACAACTACCGTAGTCCCTTTCGGCACCATACTTCCCGCCGCAGGTTGCTGGCTGAAGATCTTGCCTGGCGCGACTTCGCCGGACTGTTCTTTTGAGCTGCCCCCGTACTTCAAACCTCTTATCGTCAGAAGAAGCGTCGCTCCGAGTGAAGACTGTCCGCGAAGGTCCGGGACCTCCACGGCCGGTGGCGGCGCCACATTTTCGATCCAGACGTCAACCGGCGTACTCAGTGGGACGCAGCGGTTCGCTTCCAGGCTCTGACGAAATACAACTCCGTTGCCATTCGATGGCAGTACTTTGCCCAGTCTCAACCGGAACTCTTGCAGTTTCCTGCTTGCAGCCTGTACTGTTTGACCTTGGAGGGGAGGCACAGGCACGCGCTGCTCTACAACACCAGCTATGTTGGGGCCTGTTTCGCACTGCGGTGCACACAGAGCAGCTTGTGGCACGACACACCGACTCAATGCCGCGCACACCAGAAGCCGCAGGATTTCCCGGTGGATTCTCGTGCGTTTGTGCATCGCGCCTCACTTGAAACGAGGCCACTCGGTCTGCTACCGGTCGGGGAATGCCGCCAAGCAAGAAGGCGGCTCAATGGCATGCGAGGCACTATAGAAAGACAACAACACCAATGTCAAGCAGCTGAACAGTTGCGCGTGGCGATTTGCCATACAGGCAGAGAAGCAGGGTGGGAAGCGGTCGAATCACGGGCACGGAACGGATCAGGGCATACCAACATTCCGCGGAAATAGGACGAGTTTTCCAGTAAGCTCCGAAATTCACTGAGATCCCATCTCAATTTCGGATAGAGGTATTCCAATCCCCGTGACCTTAGCTGAGACCAACGGTTTTCCGAACCGCCGCCAAGCAAAACTGTTGCCGCGTCTAAAGCCTTGCAAGCTTCTGATGTTGGAAGACAACTGAAACCAAGCAAGTTCTTTAGAATCTGGAGCGGGCGATGGGAATCGAACAAATCCGAATGAACCAAACAAAGGCGTTACCACCCGTTCTGCAGTTCAATTGGAGTCAAATGGAGTCAAGCTGAACCATATCTTATGATCCGGCGCGCGGACACAGGGGACTTGTCAGCGAAATGCGGAAGAAAAAGTCAACACCCGCACCCTTGAAAACCACAAGGATGCGGCACCCAAAATCGTCTGACCCCATACCTGTCGGCCACCCGCCGGATGGTCACGTTGACTCTCGATCCGAAGCGTATTCCAAAAACCGCGACCGCGAGACAAAGAAGTGTCGCGACGAGTTGACGGGATATTTGGCGCATCGCGTCCATCTTAAAAGGAAAAATGGAAAAAGCGCAGAGAGGAACGGCCCACCCTTGCAAAACCCGCAAGGGAAGGCCACCCCGGAGAAAATCTCTCAAACAAAAATCTAGCCTGTGGCTAAGGGTGTCCCACCCGCCCGCCTATCAGACCCCAGCGGCGTTCGCACGGCAACTTCCGCCTTCGCCTGGCTCCGCGCTTCGCGCTACGCCAGACGAAGGAACCCTCTCACAGACTGCGAATGTCGTATGATCCACCCTGCGGACCTGGGGGGCAGGTCAAGGTCAAGAGGAATTGGCGAAGAAGACGAGGCATTTTCGTATTGATGTTAACGGGAAAATTCAGAAACCGCACCCTTCACAAAAACCATGAAGGATGGGGCACCCAAAGTCGCTCAACCGATAATCGTGGTGGCCATCCGCCTGGCCACTAGGATCAAAAGAACGATGTTAATCTAAACGGGCGATATTGTGCGTCGAGAAACGACCTCAGACGCTGCGTGATCAAAGGTTCGTTCGAAACAAAAACATCGACCGGCCAATCTACGCCACCACAATTTACGCCATAAGCCCAACCAGCAATGGAGGAAATTTGAAGCAGTAAAGTAAGCTCCTCTTCGTAAAAGGAACGCTCAGGCGAGAACACCGATTTGAGGGCATCAAGGGTACACTTACCGCCAAAAACCATTAGCCTCTTGCCGCTTCCCCTGCAAAGCGCTTGAAGGACCTGTCTACTTGTCGCACTGTAAAGGACAAATGCCAGCGGATATAAGGTTTCGTTCCGTGTATACTTGTCTCTAAACACAGCTTCCGGCTTCAAATCCAAGAGGGCGCTTTCAGCCACTCTGACCCTAGGAGCGTCATACGGGTCTAGTTCAACAACAGGCGCATAGAGAACGTGCGGCAGAGAGCCACTTGCCTCAGCTTGTTCCCATATTCCGTTTGCTTTGGCTTCGTGGTCCTCAAAATAGATTATGCCCCGCCCACTTTTAACGAATTCGTTACTACCTTCGATTCTGGAAAGGACGTCGACTGAACCTGTTTTGGAAATCGCCTTCTCAATAAAAGTTTGATATTTCAATTGGTCAGTAATGAACGTCAATAGATCGAAACTCTCGAATGCTCCCCATGGAATCAACGTCCAAGTATGTCTTTCTCCAACTATTTCTAAAAAGTAGTTAAATTCGTCTTCCGAAATCGGGCTTCGACCGTCCGATAGTAGAACTGGGGGACTACTGGCGAGGTTCATTGGTTCCCCGAAAATCACCCAGGGCCGAGCCAACGGCAAGGATGTATTAGGATTGAAGGTTGACGTCTTCCCATTTAACACTAGGTGAGCGGCACCAAGCTCTTCGCCGACCACCTTCAAAAAGGGGGTCCAGCGATCTGGTCCAGCCCTCCTCGAATTCAGGATCGTGAGCTTCAGCACAGGTCACTCAATGCTTGGGAACATGATAATGAAAATAACTGTCGTCCGTCCAGGCTGCGTAGTCGTCCCTGCCGGGTGTGAGGTCGGGGCCACCCCCAATGGGAGGGTGCCTTGAGAATAGGTCAGCAAGGCTAAATGTCAGATCGATCCTGAGAAACTGGTTGAGATCTCCTGCGAAGTCTGCTCCAAATCCTAGGATCCGTCCTCCGCCACCACCACCGAAGATTAGTTCTACTGGTCTCCCAACCAAGCTAAACGGCATCTTGAACGTGACGGCAGGTAGAGCAGTCGGTGTCGGAAGAAATATTGCGATGGGTGCAGTCTTGTCTCCCAGGAATTTCGCAACGTCCGCTAGCCTATGAGTACCCACCTCGGTTGCGATCTTACTTGCATTTCTTTCGAGCGATTGAGCAAGATCAAAACCGAACTGTTTCGGACTATATCTCGCCGCGAACTGCCCGAACATCTCACCCAAAGCTGTCTCAAAACCGCTTGAAAGAGGTCCCCCTGTCGAGAGATCTAGCGAAATGTCCTTGACCGCGGCAACCAGTTCAAAAACGCTCGTTATTTTATTCTTGATGTCAACTGCCTTCTGGATCTGGCTCATTGTATTTAGAATCCCATCAATGGCCTCGCTGACGCTGAGTTCTGCAATGTCTTCATTACCAGACCGATCAAATCTGTTAACTGGGTCTGAGCTGGCATATAAATACTTGTGCAAAGAGAACGGTGAATCTGAGTCTCCCTCGAATGTATCTATGGTCCAGAAGCGGCCGGTGGAAACGTTCAAGTAGCGCGCGCGGTTGTAGTAGAGGCCGAGGTCGGGGTCGAACTGTTCGCCGGCGAATAGATAGTTGTTGGGCGTCGTGCCGGTGGAGTGGATGAGGTTTCCGAAGGCGTCGTAGTCGTAGGTGTCGGTGACCGTGCCGGTGCTGTCCGTCAGGGCGCGGACCGAGCCGTGGCCGTCGTAGACGTAGTAGGCGTTGGCGGTGTTGCCCTGGCTGTTTTGCAGGAAACTGCGGCGCTCGCTGATGCGTTCGAGGCCGTACACATAAGTGTGCGTGATCTCGAACGCCGTGCCGTGGTTGCCGCTGTAGCTTTCGAGGAGCACCTGCGCGTAGCCTGTGGGGTTCTGCGTATCCACCAAGTACGTGGTGGTGATGCCGTTCACCGTCTTTGAAGCGCGGTTGCCGTCGCCGTCGTAGACGATGCTGACTCCGCCCTGCTGGATCAGGTGGTTCTCGAAGTCATACACATACCCGTTGCCATTCGAAGCCGTGGTGTTGCCATCGGCATCGTACGTGTCCGTGCTCAACTGATCGTTGGCATTGTAATTCGACAGCCCGCCCGGCATCCCCGGCAGCGTCGAAGTCTTCTGCGTGCGGTTCCCGACAGGATCGTACGCGTAGCTCACCACGCCGTTGATTGAATGGGGATCGCTGGCGATCGTCTCGCTCGTCAACCGGTACAGGTTGTCGTAGCCGTAGCTCACCGTCCGCCCGCTCAGCTCCGTCACTCCGGTGCGGTGGCCGCTGGCGTCCAGCGTGTATGCGTAGCCGGCAATCGCTCCCGGAGCGCCAGCCACTGTGCCATTCACGCCCAGGTTCGTCAGCCGGTTGCGCGTGTCGTACCCGTAGCCGTGCACCACTCCGTTCGGATACGTCACCGTCTGCAGATTCCCGACGGCATCGTAGCCGTGGGACGTCGTTCCGGTGTTCGTCTCCTGCACCGTGCTCAACCGGTTCAGAGCGTCATAGGTGTAATTCACAATGCCCGCGGTGCCCGACATCTGGGTCAGGTTTCCTGCCAGGTCGTAGACGTAGCCGATGCCTCCCGCCGGGCGGTTTACTCCCGTCAGGTGGTTTGAGCTGTCGTAGTTGTACGTGGTGCGCCCGCTGGCGTCGGTCATCGAGGACCGCCCTTGGGGGATATATGTGAACGTCACAGCCGACGCCCCCAGATGATTGGTCACAAAAAATGCATCCGGCGTCTTCGACAACAGCCGGTTCATGTTGTCGTAGGCATATGTGGTGGTGCGAGAGTTGAAATCCGTCCGCGAAGACAGGTTACCGTTCGCGTCGTAGACGTAACTCTCCGTCTGGCCGAGCGGCAGCGTCCGCTGCAGGCGGCGGCCGCGCTGGTCATAGACGTAGCTCGTGGTGTGAGTGTTCGCGTCCGTCTGCGAGATGCGGTTGCCCACTTCGTCGTAGCCGTAGCTGGTAACCTGACTCAGCGCGTCGGTGACGCTGGTCAGCCGGCCGAGCCCGTCGTAACCGTACTGCGTAGTTAGCCCCTTGGCGTCAGTGCGGGAAACCACTCGGCCCAACGCGTCATACCCTGTGGATTCAAACGAGGTGTCGGGATAAGTGACCCGGGTGCGGCGGTTGGCGCTGTCGTAGGTGTAACTGGTGGCATGATTGTTGGCGTCCACCATCGTCAACTGATTGCCCGCGTTGTCGTAAGTGAACGTGGTTACGTGTGTGAGCGGATCGGTGACTGTGGTGCGGCGGCCGGCGTCGTCGTAGGCATATTGCGTGATGTTGCCGCGCGGGTCCTTGGAAGAGATGACTTGCCCAGCTGCGTCATAGCCGGTGGTGGTGGTTGCCTGCGTGGAGAGATCGGTGGTTTGTGTGAGGCGTCCCGCGTTGTCATACGTGTAATTCAGGAACAGGCCGTTGCGCGCCTGGGTGCGGAAGCGGCGGCCGTCCTGGTCATAACTGACCGTGTCCAAGGTCTGATCCGGGTAGGTCGTGGAGACCAGATGACCGCCTGTGTCGTAGCCATAGGTAGTCTGGTTGCCTTTTGCGTCGGTAGTTGAGGACTGCTGGCCAAACTGATCGTAGGCAGTCTTCGTGGTGGTCCCATCCGGGTAGGTTGTCTTTATCAGGCGGTTATTTGCGTCGTACGTATATTGCGTCAGCAGCGTTTGCGGACCGCCTGGAGTGGTGCGGGTGACCGATTGCGAGGTGCGGTTCCCGTTGCCGTCGTACGTGTAGGTGGTGACCGTCTGGTTGGCGTCGGTTTGCGTCTGGAGATTGCCGAAACCGTCGTAGGCAAACCGCGTGATATTGCCGAGCGGGTCTTTCGTGGTCAGCAGATTCCCTTTGCCGTCATAAGTGTTCGTGGTGACGTGGCTCAGCGCATCGGTGGTTGTCAACAGGTTGCCGTTCGGGTCGTAGGTATTCGTAGTGGTGTGCCCGTTGGCGTCCTGAATCGTCAGCGGCTTGCTGAACGAGTTGTAGGTATAGGTTGTCGTGTGGCCCAACGGATCGCTCTCCGTCAGGCGGTTGCCCAACTGGTCGTATGTGTAATTGCTGGTTTTCCCCAGGCCGTTCGTTTCGCTGAGCTTGTTGTCGCTGGCATCGTAGGTAGCCGATGTGGTGTTCCCAAGGGGATCCACGGTTTGAATTACGTTTCCGTCCTGGTCGTAGGTGTAGGCCGTAGAATTCCCGAGCGCATCTTTCACCGTTTCCACGTGGTTCGTCAGGTCATGGGTGAACGTCGACGACTGGCCGAACGAATTGCTGCTCTGGTGCAACCGGCCCGACGAATCGTAGGTATTTGCGATAGCGTTCGTTCCATCCGGGCGGATAATCGCTGAAAGATTGAAAGGAGCGCTGGCGCTGTATGTGAATGCGTAGATATTTCCGCTGCGGTCTGTGAACTGCGTTAAATTGCCGGAGGTGTCATAGGCGTATTTCAGCAGATTCCCATTGGGATCGACAATGTTGATAATCCGCCCCAATGGATCACGCTCGAAAGTAACGCCCTTCCCTGCAGAACTCGTGATGCCGCTCGGGCTCATGGTCAGGGTGTTGCCATTCGGATCGGTCACCGACGTCAAACCGTTGATCTGGTCGACGGCGTACTTCGTCCCGTCGGCTGTGGTGAGGACGTAGCTTGTCGGATTGTATGTATTCCCATCGAATCCCAGCAGCGTCACGGGACCAGGAGCGTTTCCATCCACCAGAACCGCTCCACCATCGAGTGGCGTCAGCGTGGCGCCGGCCGTGTTGGCCGGCCCAGGCAATTCCTGAAAAACAACGTTGGTTGCCTCCAGCGGGGCAATCTGCTGGCACGCCTGGGAGAGTGATTCCTGGAAGCGGAATACCCGGCCATCTGGAAACACGACGTTCACCAGCGCAGCATTCGGCACCTGCATGCAGAATTGAGGGACTGCTCCCGGCTGGGAAGTTTGGTTCCAGCCGATTCCCAGACTGTGGGTTTTCTGAACACGAATGTTCGAAAGGCTCAATCTCCATCCGATCCCGAAGTCCCCGGTTGTTTTGTCGCGGCTGTCGTAGCCGCGGAACACCTGAATTGGGATGCCGCCTACGGGAACGGTGAGATCGTTGAAGGTAACGGTGAAGACGCCCACCTTCACGTTGCGCGTAACGCTGACATTGATTACCGCGGACGCTGTTTGGCCGTACTGATCCGTGGTGCGTAGTCGCAGCGAGTACAATCCGTTCAAGAGCATTGTCGGGTCAAGCGAGCCAACCGAACCGGAGGCTACGCTTCCTGTCCCGGTTGCAATCGTCGTGTAAGACAAAAGAGGATTTACGTCGTTTTCCGGGGCATATTCCAGCGTCCAACTTCCAGAACTCACGCTGGCAATGATGCTCGTCGGCTGCGTTATTTCTCCTCCATCGCTGGGCGTGACAAACGAAACGCTCGGTGTGGTTGCTCCAGGCGGAATCACCGACACTGCAACCGGTGCGCAGATCGAACCAGACTGCGTACACAACATCAGCTGATAGATCCCGGCAGTATTTGCCGTGAACGTCGTAGAGGCGGCGACATTGTTTCCGAGAGTGTATTGGCTACCGGCGGGCTGGCTCAAAACGCGCCAAAAAACTGGGACAGACGATCCGGCAGGAACTCCATCAAGCGTAACGCTACCCAGAAGACTGATCGATGCGTTCGGACTGCCCTGCACGGTCGCCGGAGCCGAGATCGCGGGAATCGCCAAATTAATACCCGCATACGCCGTAGTTATGATTTGTCCGTCGTTGCCGCTAAGCGCTAACGTGTAAAAACCGGGTGAGGAAAAGGTTGCGGTTGTGGCGGCCGCTGTGGGATTCGTGAAAGAAACCGTTCCAGGTCCGCTGACCTGCCGCCATAGCAAAGTGAGAGTGCTTCCAAGGGGCAAGCCGTCGTCCGTCGCTGTCCCGCTTAGACTGGCAGTTTGCATATTGCCAATGATAAATGGCAGTTCCTGGTCCGGGCCGGCGCTCACGACGGGAGGCTGGTTCGGGGGATAGACAACGATCGTCGTGGATGAACTTGAGGAGAGCGCAGTGTCGCTGGCCGTAAGTTGAAGAACGTAGGTGCCGGCTTGACTAAATGTTGCCCTGGTTACGGCCTGGTTTGCGTTAGCGAACGTGACTGCGGCTGGCCCGCTCACTTCTGACCACTGTGAAGTAAGCGCGGCTCCCACCGGCAACCCATCATCGATCACTGAACCGATCAAGTTCGCAGTATTGGTTGGAAGGGAGACGGTCAGCGGAGGACCAGCGCTCACAACCGGCGCCTGATTCGGACCATTTCCAATCCAGGTAAGAATTGCCGCGTCGATTGCTGAGTCGATCGACGCAGTCGCCGAATCCGTCCCAACCGCCAACCCGCGATAAGTAAAGACCGCAGTTCCCGTCGAGTCTGTCGTCACGGTCGCCGTCGCGGAATTTGCGCCGGTCACCTGAAAGGCAACACCGATTCCGCCGGCCGGATTTCCGTATTGATCGTTTACCACGGCTGTCAGGGAAATCTGTGAGGTGATCTGATTCGTCGTGGTCTTCGGACTGACCGCAATAGTATTGCCCGCTTCGCCTTGCGTATAACACACGCCACCCGTGTAACTGTAAGCGTCAGCAGTATTGAACCCGTAAGACAGAACCCCAAACGGCACGGCGCTACTGAGGTTGTGTGTGCCTTTCGCGATTGGCACCTGCGCACCGGAAAATCCACTGTTTCCTATCGCGACGAATCCGTTCGCCGGGACCGGTGCGCCGTCGAGCAAAATGCCACCGCTCGATGCTGCAGCCGTGGGAGCCGAGATGTTGACGAAGTTAATGTTGTCGAATCCGTCAGGCGGAGTGGAAATCGTGTATTTTCCTCCGAACTGCTCGAATGCCGGAATCACAGCCATCGACGGATCCAAGTTCCCCGTGCCGGCAAACACCTGGCTCGCGGCGTATTGCACCACCAACACGGGAGCATCCGTGTTGATAACGGACGGCGCAGTCAGCAATTCCTCAACAAACTCGCCCTTCTCGAGGGTCGCCACCAGTTGGCCATTCAACTTGACGTGCGTCGCGGGTGTCGATGCCAGAATCCTGAAAAAATCACCTTTTAGTTCTGTAGCCAGCGGCACCGTCACAAAATCAGTTCCCCATAGGTCGACCGGCGGCAGTTGCTCCACCAGTGCGTTACACGTAGCCGAATCCGCAGGGACGTTCGTGCAGATGTGCCCCCCGAAGACCGCAACTGGTTTGTCCGAAGTGACAATCGACCCCGTAAAATTTGAAGGGGCGCCCTGATTGTTATTGAGCTGCCCGAAGCTGTTCTGATTCAACAATTGATATGTTTGGCCGGCGTTCAGCTGAACGGAATATGGGACTCCGCTCTGTCGTGTTCCTGTTGTCACTGTAGGAATGATCGTCACGTTCGTGGCGTCCATCGTCGCCACCAGGCCGAACTCGGTGCCGGGAGGTCCGTTTTCATACGCTGCGACCATATAGCTTGTGCCAAGCGCAGTGGTCGGCAGTCCCAGAAAGCCGTCGGTTGCGTGTGGATCGTAATTCACCGCGGAAACCGCCACAGGAGCTAGAGCGGTAATGTGAATTCCCTTATTCTCGACTTGGTCAGAAGTGGTGACCATGGTGCTCACAGGAATCACGATCGAAGTCACCTGACCCGGCGTGATTTGGAAAGCTTGGGTGAAGGAAGCTCCCGGAACAGTCAGTACGCCGCTTGTCGCGGAGTCACCGGATATCGCCAACTCCAATTCACGTTCGTTCGAAGCTTGTCCCGCGATAAACATCAGCCAGAAATTCGTACCCTTGTTGCTAAGCGTACAACTTACGTGGCCGACGTACACCTGCACGTCGCTGCTGCCTGAACTAACTCCGTCTGTAGCGGAAAGCCTGAGGTCGTACATGCCCTGCTGACTGAAACTTGCCGTCGTTGATAGAGATGTTGAACTCGAAAAACTTGCAACGCCGGGTCCGCTTACCTGCGTCCATTGAACTGCAACCACTCCTCCCGAAGGAAGAAACGGGTCGCTTACCGTGCCTGCCAAAGTAGCGGTTCCTGGAAAAACAATGACCTGATTCGCTCCGGCGTTGATCGAAAGCGGTCCTCCCGCTGGTCCCACAAACGTTACCCGCATAGTCGCCGCCGACGTATATTGACCATCGCTCGCACTGAGGCGTATTTCGTAATTACCAGGCAGGCTGAAACTTGCTTGTGTGTTCGGCTGTGCGGGATTCGCGAACGTTACCGTGCCAGGTCCAGCGACCTTCGACCACAGAATGAGCAGTGAACTTCCCACGGGGTATCCATCATCCGTGGCCGTGCCCGTCAGATTTGCAGTTACTGTCGGGTAGGCTATGACTTGATCGGGACCGACGCTCACAGACGGCGGCTGATTTACCGGCGCAACTGTGACTGTGGTCTGGGCGCTTGCGGACAGGCCGGTCGCCGTAACGGTTGCCGAAAGTTGAAGAACGTAAGTCCCGACCACAGGAAATGTCGCTTGCGTTGTAGCCTGCGTCGCATTGGCAAACGTGACAGACCCAGGCCCGCTCACTTCCGACCACTGGACGGTTACGGGACTGCCCGCTGGAACGGTCGAACTCGCGCTTCCATTGAGAGTGGCTGTATTCGTCGGAAGCTCGATGGTTTGATTTCCTCCAGCACTGACCGTCGGCGGCTGATTGGAAGAATTTGAGTTCCCTGCATTGTAGAGCGCCTGGACTTCCGAACCGTCCAGTGCGCGATTGTAGATGTTCACCTCATCCAGCACCCCATTCAGCCGTTCGTATGCGCCACCCGCGTATCCACTCCTTCCCATCAGCAACGCCTGCGTGTTCGGCACCGGCACTCCCGTCTCCGCCACACTCGAAATCAAATCCCCATTCAGGTACGTGTCGTACATGTTGTTGCCATGGTCCAAAACCGCCACGAAGTGATACCAGTTGCCCGCACTCAGGTTCGCATTCGTCGTGATGTGCTCGATGCAGCCCGAACCGTTGTTGAACCCACTGTCAATCTCTCCGTCTTCGATCTGCAAAAAATAGCTGCAACTGGCCTGAATGGTTTCCTTGATCAGGAGGGTCTGGAGTCCGGAAACCGTGTTCGGCTTCACCCAAGCTGAAAGCGTAAAACTCCCATTCAAATCCAAAGAAGATGCTTCATTAACGGTGATATCTCCAGAAGTTCCGTCGAACTCAACGGCATTTCCAACCTTCCCCGTGGTCCAGATGACTCCGCTCGAAAGTGTTCCTGTGTTGTTGTTCCCGGAGGTGTCCGCGGTCGTCGTACCGCTGCCTTCCTCGAACGGGTAAGCCGCAACCGGGCCAGTTGATCCCGCGGAGGAGACTGAGAAGTTAACACCGTTGCTGGATGTACCGCCGACGGTAACGACGACGTTGCCAGAAGTAGCGCCAGAAGGCACCGGGGCGATGATGCTGGTGGCACTCCAGGAAGTTGGGTTACTCTGTACGCCATTAAACGTCACTGTGCTCGATTGTTGCGTCGCGCCGAAACTCGTCCCGACAATCGTGACTCGCGTCCCGACCGCTCCCGACGTCGGATTCAATCCCGTAATCGTGGGTCCCGCAGCCCCTGCGTTGTAAAGCGCCTGCACTTCCGAAGCACTCAATGCGCGGTCGTAAATGTTCACCTCATCCAGCACGCCATTCAGCCGTTCGTACGCGCCGCCCGCGTACCCACTCCTTCCTATCAGCAATGCCTGCGTGTTCGGCACCGGCACTCCCGTCTCCGCCACACTCGAAATCAAATCCCCATTCAGGTACGTGTTGTACGTGTTGCTGCCATGGTCCAGCACCGCCACGAAGTGATACCAGTTGCCCGCACTCAAGTTCGCATTCGTGGTGATGTGCTCGATGCAGCCCGAACCGTTGTTGAACCCACTGTCAATCTCTCCGTCTTCGATCTGCAAAAAATAGCTGCAACTATCCGCGGTGGTTTCCTTGATCAGGAGGGTCTGGGATCCAGAAACCGTGGTCGGCTTCACCCAGGCCGAAAGCGTAAAACTCCCATTCAAATCTAAAGAAGCCGCGCTGTTAACGGTGATATCTCCGGAAGTTCCGTCGAACGCAACGGCATGTCCAACCTTCCCCGTGGTCCAGGTGACTCCGCTCGAAAGTGTTCCCGTGTTGTTGTTCCCGGAAGAGTCTGCGGTCGTCGTACCGCTGCCTTCTTCGAACGAATAAGCCGCCACCAGGTCAGTTGGTCCCGGCATCCCTGCGGAAAGAGCCGTGGGAGTCTTGAGGGCTGTAGTCAATGGGACAGAGGAGGCATTCACAGCGGACCCTGTGGCATGTGCCAGTGCCGTGCTGTTAGCCAAACGGATACCCGAATTAGTGGGGCGGCTGGCGAACGTAGTGGGCAAACTCAGGCGCGAAGCAAATTCATCCCCGACCGAATGCGAGGTTCTCCTAGACAGGGGCCGACTCATGGCTCTGATCGATAGCTCGGGCAACCGGCCGGGGAAATCAGCCAGCACAATCGCCCAAACCAATGTCAGGGCGACAATTTGCCGGAGCAGTGGAATGATCTGACGACGGGAAAAGATAGTTGACACACTGGGAGGACAGGGGCGCAGGGATCGCACTGTTTAGACCTCTGATTTATCCGGAGATACGAACCGTCCGATCCTCCAGAAGAATGGACACCACGATAATGGACTGGCTTTATATAGAACACGAAAGCCAATTACAATAGGACTTACATACCTTTAGTTCAGGGCTGTGGAAATCTTTCTGCAGATCGCGGGGGATGTTTCAACGAATACCAGATTGATTCAGAACTGAATCAAATGAACCTGAGACCTTGCCGAAATGTTAACGTAATGTACGTACGTAACGTTGATCAACCAAGAAACGCAGTCTACAGTAGACCAAACCCCGAAAGTAATTCTGGCAGTAAAGATATCTCCGCACCGCATTTGCGGCAGGCGTTATCCAAAGCCGGACCTTTGAAACCGCAGGAACATTCTACATAGAACTCTTTTCGCAGAATTTTGTGTGGAGATCTTGCCTTTTCTTTCGCGAGTCCTATCGCGCAAATGTCCCTGGAAGTTCTCGCTTCTACATTTGGTCGCCCGGCCAAAGAGTTTGCCAGAAACTTGGCCTGTGCTCTGGGCTTTCTCGGGAACTTCTTTTCTCTTAGTACCGCTAAAATGTCCCCAGCTAGCCTCGGGACAAATTCATTAGTGTACGGTTGCGCCTTTGATCGGAAGGCCTCAGTGACTTCCTGTTCATTCCCTGCGGTCAACAATGCACCTGATAGTCGGCCCCAAATCTCAGTGAAAATACGTCTGTAATTTTGGGCCCGTCCTAAGATTTCTGAGTAACGGCAAAGACGCGGGCGTCCTCTTCCTCTTTTTCCAGGAATTGCGTCAACCGTTTTTTTTGTCACTTTTGGAGGCTTTTTGCGTTCAGGCATTTTTGCGGATAAATCCTCGGCGTTCCGTCCGAATTATACGGTCAATTCTCGAAAGACCTAGCTAATTTCACGGAAAAAATCAGACTTGATCTTTATCTCGCGCATACGACAAATCCAAACAACACAAATAACAGGGGTTATCATCCTAGCTAGCCGCTGGACCTATCTCCAAGGAGGTCACCGAGAATGCTCGAATTAAACGGACAGAGGGTCTTTCCTTGCCCTGTTTGTGTCGAATTGCGCGAAGTAAAAATGACTAAAAAGAAAAAGCCCTACGTAACGTGCGACCCCTGCGGAATTCAGTTGTTCGTAAGGGGGCCAGCCGGAATTGCCGCTTTTCAGAGGCTCATCGATTCCGGGAACAGCCAGGGCCTTTGGGCGGCGATGAAGGAAATGGAGCCGCGCTATCACTTGAAATGCCCAAAGTGCAGCTCCCGTTTTTGGATCAAACCTTCACAAGCCAAGACAAGTTTATTCGACGGGAGTCTCCAAGGTTTTCGTTGTCCTGAAAAAAGGTGCGGCGCGACTGTCGCATGGGAGGAGAAATGACCAGAGTAACGGTGTTAGGTGCGGTCGTCATTGTCGCCATGATCTTGATTGTCTTCCTTGCGATTCAGGCTTGGACTAAGCGGAATAGTGGTGATCGGACAAAGAATGACCAGTAGTTTCATGCTCCCAAGATGAGTCGATCCGTTGCTGAAAGAAAACAAAACTCGGGTACGAATGGACTCCAGTTTGAATTCGTCTGGTGCCAAAGGTGAGCCGACGAGCGTCGAGTCGCTACCTGACAGCACGTGTATGGTAGCATCTCCCCCGGTAACGCCTTCTTTGGTCACTGGAGGAACAGTGCCCCGAAGGAGGTTTCAGAGAGGTAGGCTCATCCAACGCGGGAAGACTCCGATGTGGGTGGGCATGTTCAGGGAAGACAGGTTGCAACCAACGATCAAGCGCGTAAGACGTACCGTGACACTTGGCCCCGCCAGTTCCATGTCACGGCGTCACGCTCTGGCCGCGTTGCAGCCATACTTGGATGCAGTGAATACAGCTCCAGCACCATCCGCAAACAAGAAAGGCAAGACCTTTGCGGAAGCGGTGAAGGAGTGGAGGGAGCAAATCGCCGTGAATCTCAAGCCTTCTACCGTTCGTGCTGCTGAAAGCCATTTGGCCCGGCATATCGAACTTCGGCTTGGGAGCTTTTTCCTTCAAGATATGACCGTCAAAAACTTGCAGGCTTTCGTCACCAGCACGGCAGCAACCGGAGTGACGCGGAAGACTCTTGAGAACATTTTGCAGACTGTGTTTTCGATTCTGCGCACTGCACGAATGTTTGGGAATTCCCTGCCCCAAGTGAAACGGTCAGACCTAATGCTTCCACGCAATGAGGCACAGAAGGAAGTTCGCTTCCTGAGTGCCAAGGAAGTCGGGCAAATTATCAACAATGCCAAGGAACCTTACGCCACGATGTTTGCGGTGTTGGGCATGACTGGGTGCAGGGTCGGTGAAATGCTTGGCTTGAAGATTGGCGATTTGGACTTCAATCGAAAGGTGATCTACATTCGCCGTTCGATTGATTCACGCACCAAACAAGAACAATCCACGAAAACCAAAGGCAGCACAGGTGAAGTGCCCATGCCAGTAGCACTGGAAAAGAGAATTCGCGCGTTCCTGAAGATCGAATACCGCGAAAATCCTAGCCACTATTTATTCGCCAACCGAAATGGCAGCCCCTATTCGGTAGGCAAAGTAGCGGAATACGGACCCTGGCCGGTACAGGAGAAACTGCGCATCTCTCACACCGGCACACACGCATTCCGCCACGCGGCAGCAAGTGAGCTTCTCGAAGAAGGAGCACCACTCACTGTCGTGCAGCGGCAACTGCGTCACGGCGATGCGAAGACCACACTACAAAAATACGGTCACGTGGTGGGTGATTCGCAGCGCCGTGCAATCAATTCTTTGGCAGAAAAAATAGAACGCCAAGCAGTTGAATTGGAGTCAGGGGCTGAATTGGAGTCAAGGCCAAGCTAAGTTATTTGCCTTCAATAATCCTGGAGCGGGCGATGGGAATCGAACCCACGTCCGAAGCTTGGGAAGCTTCTATACTGCCATTGTACGACGCCCGCTCATTCCTCTAGTTTGTTGATTATACACAACTAAGCGGCTGCTAGTACAGCGCGGCCGTTTTCCAATAACTTCCATATTTTCCAATTCCATCTTGGAAAACGCCTCTTGCACCTTGTCGAGTGGAATTTCCCCAGTATATCTTGCCGTCATCACAGCAGAGCTGTGACCCATTTGTTGACGGAGTACGGCAGGATTCATCCCGGACAATTCCCATCTGCGATTGCAGCCGTGACGAAACGCATGCATCCCAGCTTGAGGAAACCCGAGGGTTCTCAACACAGGATGCAGGAATCTGTGCAGCACACTTGTTTCGCGCAGTGCAGTTCCCCGCTTCGACCGAAATACCAGCGAGGTTTGAGTTTGAGAACCCTTCAAGAAGCGTTTGAGCATCGACAACGCTTCTCGACCTTCGGCATCCGCCAAGAGAATCGTCCGATAGGCCGCTACGTTTTTACACGGCCCTATAATGTACGTCCGTTGATCGGCTGATTCATCAACGCGAATCGTTCCGGCTTTGAAATCAAGATCATTGATTCTCAAAGCGAACAACTCCGCGCAACGCAAACCACTCGCAGCTGCGAGAATGAACAACGTGGCGTATCGCTCTTTTAGCATGTCGTCTACATCCAACTCGTAGACTTCGCCGGCAATCTGCTTCGCCTGCGCCCATGCGAACGACACCGCTCCACGGCTTTCAATCTTCATCTGCAACTTGTCACGTTCGGGAATTGCGAGGCCCTCCTGGGAGAACGGTGGTTTCTTGTCCTTCGAGCTACAAGATAGAACCCGCTGCATCGTTCGCAGAATGTTCTTAATCGTGACCCAAGACAAATCCGCCTGACGTTTCTTCCAGATCCACTCGTTCACTGCATCTATATCGATGTGCTCGACCGGGATCTCGTTCCAATCCGCCTCGAGATGAACCTTCAGATGTCCATCCGCCACTGAAAACGTGGATTGCCGAAGCATCCTAGGAGCAAAGATTTCCCGGTAGTGTTTAACTGCATGAGCGAAAGTAAGAGACGAAGGAATTTTGTATTCATATGAATTGACCTTCAGATTCAATATGAATTCCAATTTCTTCCTTTCCGCTTCGCTCTTCGTCATTGTTTTGATCGGCCCGATTATTTCTGTTTCCCTTTTCCGCTTCTCCCGTCCTGGGACATCAATCCAGTATTGGAAGAAATACTCTTCTATGCCCTTTCTCCGATTGAAACGTATTCGGACAGAGGGGTTCTGCCCAGCCCGGCGACTCATGCATTTTCCTCGCTTTCGAGTCGCTGAAACTGGCGGCAGAGCAATGGTATCAGGATGCGGCAGAGAGGCAACGGGGACTTGGGGCTCTATCGCCAGCATTCCGTTAGGATCGGGATTGAACTTGCCGGTCATCTAGTTGAACTTTTTCCTCACTTTTGGCGACTGATTTCGTCTGCGTCGGCCGGATCGGTATCGCTGCGCCGGAGGTTGGTCTGTGCGCCGTCTAATTCGGCCCGCGCTTTCCGCACAGTGTGGCGTGCGTAGTAATCAGGGTCGGCTTTGTCGTCGGAGCGGTAGTCGGCGATGCGCTGGATAACAACTTCGGGGTTATCGCCACGGGCGAGGGCGCGTTTCGCGTAGGCCCAATCGCGTTCAGATTGGCTTTTGTGGTCACTGGGCATCGGCCGCTCCCGATGTTGGTACTCGCCAAAATGACGGGGCGCTTCGGGCGAATCGTCGTCAATGGTGAAGTCGCGGAGCCTGTAGATTGCATCGCTTTCCTGGCGCGCTTGGACGATGAATTCCTCGGAGAGTTTGTGGTTAGCGAATCCTGGCAGGCGCAGTACGCGTGTGGAATCGGTTGCCGCCAGATCGCCGCCGAATTTATTTGCGAGGTTGTGCAGGAGAGACTCCGCGTCATCCTGACTGAACCCGCTCACTTTCCACACGACTTGGTGCTTGCCCGGAGAGGTATCGAGAACGAAGTTTGGGGCTGGAACCTCGGGTGAATTGTGAATGGCTTCGAGAGCTTCGTCACCCTTTCGGTCGAGGTCGAGATAGACGTGGCGGATATCCTTGATGTCCCCCTTGGTCCGATTGTGCGCACCGTCATTGATGGGATTCATGCCCATGAATACGTCATAGCCACTGGCGCTCTGACTCGCGAGCCAGGTTTGAAATTCGGGGCTCGCGATGGTCTCCGCCTTTGAAATGGTCTGAACCGTGTGGCCTGTTGAGCGATTCCGCAAGAGGATCGCGGCATTATCCTCAGGTCCGAACAGCTCCCGCACGTACTCCGAAGCAGTGAGATTGCGCGGCACGAATTTGTCATCGGCGCTCACGGATGGTCCTGGTTGGCCAAGTACACGGCGCCGTAGTCGAACAGGTCCGCATCCGGGTCATATCGGTTGATCAGGAGAACCTCGGAAATGTATCGGCGGCCTGGCCGGCGCTCGACATGGATGACGACGTTGAGAGAATCGGCGATGTTTGTCTTGATAGCTCTGAAAGGTAGCTCAACGCCGCTCTGCAGGACACAACTGGTGAAGCGCGCAAGACCCTGTTGCGCGGAACTTGCGTGGATCGTGCATAGCGTCCCAGAGTGCCCGGTGTTCAGGAGCTGCAGAAGATCGAAGGCTTCTTCTCCTCGGACCTCACCCAAAATTATGCGATCGGGGCGATGGCGGAGGGCTGCCTTGAGAAGCTCGCGGATGGCCACTGCCGGAAGGCCATTCTGTTCGCGGCGGGCTTCAAATCGAACGAGGTTTTGTTGCGGTAATTGAAGTTCGGCCGTGTCTTCGATGACGAGCACCCGTTCGTCCTGAGGGATGAATTTTCCGAGGATCGACAAAAGTGTGGATTTTCCTGTGCCAGTACCCCCACAAATAAGGATGTTCTTGCGCGCTAGTACGTAGTCTTCGAGGTGGTTCGCGAGAGCGCGGTCGAGCGTCCCTTCGCGAATCAGATCCTCCATTTCGAAGTGGCGAGTGTTGAACTTGCGGATCGTAAGCGTTACGCCGCCAAGACTGCACGGGGGGATGACCGCGGCGACGCGGCTGCCATCGGGCAAGCGCGAATCGAGAATGGGCTTGGATTCCGAGATGTCGTCCCCGAGACGTCGCGCGATATTCTTGACGGCCACCATGAGGGATCGTTCGCCGAGAGACACCCCTGGCACCTGCTGCAGGAAGCCCTGTTTTTCGATGAACACGCGGTCGGGACCGTTCACCATCACCTCGCTGATCGAATCGTCGAGGATGAGGTGCTCGATGGGCTTCAGAAACGGCAGGATCACCTCGAATCCGTTCATTAGAGTTTCCCTTCGGCGAGCTGGACGAAGTACGAATCGTTCGGGTCGTTGTAATAGGGCTTGAGGTAGCAAAACATGGGGGGAATCGGGTTGAGCCCGTCATAGGCAACCGTGATGGACTGGGCGTTGCGCAACTCCATGAAGGTCTTCATGTCGAAGCGGTAGTCGTTCTGGGTGTTGTAGCTCTTGGAGGCCATGATGTTGGCTTTGTGGGAGAGGGCCTTGCCGGTGAGCCAACTGACCTTGGTGTCGTGCCCGCTTTCGGACAGGCTGTAGCTAACCTTGAGCTGGTCTTCGCGTCCACAGAGCTGGCTCGCCGTGGTCGCGGAAAAGTCGTCCGACAAC
>Ga0210407_10000495_pt1 | contig 44423 bp, 45 predicted proteins | sample IncBWC27MmetaG_FD_150860 | JGI IMG/M metagenome (GOLD analysis project Ga0210407, IMG submission 150860) | Forest soil microbial communities from Barre Woods Harvard Forest LTER site, Petersham, Massachusetts, United States - Inc-BW-C-27-M | ecosystem: Environmental > Terrestrial > Soil >...
CTTCTGCGTTTGCTTGACCTTCAGTTTCACCTGGTGCGCGACGTCGTCGTAGGTGTAGCCGACTTCATACTTTGGCGCGCCGGCCCGCCAGATCCATTGGTGGAAGAAATGGTCAACGTTCGTCGCAGTGGAGTGGTCAATCGCTTTTTCCAGGTCGGCGGTGACGACATTCTGTCCGCGATTTGTTTCAAGGTAGTAATGCAGGCCGCGGAAAAAATCCTCGTCGCCGAGTTTGGTGCGCAACATCTTCAGCACCCAACCGCCTTTGTCATATACGTTGCCGGCGTACTCGATGCTGTCCTCGAAATTGCGCGTGACGATCGGCACGGCGTACAAACGTTTCTGCCGGAACCAACCGGCTTGATCGCGCCAGAATTCATAGGCGGCTTCGTCGGCGCCGTAGCGCTGCTCGGCCCAGTAATGTTCAAAATAAGTGGCGAAGCCTTCGTTGAGCCAGATATTGGCCCAGTCTTTGCAGGTCACCAGATCACCGAACCACTGGTGCGCGAGTTCGTGCGAGTCCAGATCGTCGGAGCCGCGGCGGAGTTCGGGCGCGAGGCCGGGAGCGACGAGGCCGCGCGTGGTGAGCGTCGTGGCGCTGGTATTTTCCATGCCGCCTTCGACGAAATCGTTCACCGAGGATTGCGCGTACTGCGCCCAGGGATACTGCACGCCGAGCTTGTCTGAAAACAGATCGAGCATTTGTCGCGTGCGCGAAAATGTGGAATCAATGGTGTCTTCCTGGCCGCGCGGCACGACGTAACGCACGGGGATTCCGCGCCAAGTCTCTTTTTTCTCGACGAATTCACCGGCTACGGCGGTGATCAAATATGTGGAGAGCGGTTCGGACTGTTTCCAGTCCCAAGTTTTGCTGCCGTCTGTTTCGTCCTTCACGCCGACGAGCTTGCCATTGGAAATGGTGAGCCACGTTGCCGGGACGGTGAGAATCATTTCGGAAGTGGTGCGAGCGTTCGGGTAATCGTAAATGGGAATGTAGTAGCGCGTGTCTTCGGCTTCGCCTTGGGTCCAGACTTCCTTTGGGCGATTGGGATAATTTTTATCCGGGAGGACGAAGTAGAGGCCTTTCTTCGGCTGGCCATCGTAGCGGATGAAGACTTCGTGATGCTCGCCGCGCCGGGAAGGAGTAGGGAGCGGGACGATTAGCGCAGTATCGGTGGTGGAGAATTTCGCGTCTCTGCCGTCGAGGGTTACCGCGGCAATTTTCAGTTCGACGGAATCGAATTGAATTTGGGCGATATCGTCGCGCAGCATCGCGATCGTGTGGGTGACTTCACCGCGGACTTTGCGCTGGTCTGTATCGAACCAGAGATGTGTCTTCACATTCTGCAAATCGTAATCGCGGCTGCGCGCGTAGGGTTCATCCGCGCGTCCTAGAGCGGGAAGCAGCAGCGCGAGCGACAAGAATATGGCGCATAAGCCTGCGGGCACAAGCGGACGAGAGCGCCCGGAAATCTGAGTCATTCGGTTCTCCCTGTGACGAAACAAAGATGGCGACAAAGTGGATGCCATGTGACGCGTGGCGCGCTGATTGCGTTTCGTGTTTCTGGCACAGATCAAATTATAGAAGTCCTTTCGTGCTGCCGCCGTCCACCGTGATGGTGGTGCCATTGATCGAGCTGGCGCGCTCCGATGCGAGAAAGGCGACCAACGCGGCCAATTCTTCGGGGCGCGCGAAGCGCCCGATGGGCACGTTTGCGGTGGATTGCTTCAGAATTTCGTCGTAGGCGACGCCCGCATCTTGCGCGCGCTTTTCGAAAAGCTCTGTCAAACGATCGGTGAGCGTGTATCCGGGGCAAACATTGTTGACGGTGATGCCGTCGGCGCCGAATTCATTCGCGAGCGTCTTGGCCATTCCCGTGACGCCGGCACGCAGAGAATTAGATAGCATCAGGCCGTCAATCGGTTGCTTGACGGAGATGGAAGTGATGGTGAGCAAGCGACCCCAGCGGCGGCGTTGCATGCGCGGGAGAACTTCGCGCGCGAAATAGACGCTGCTGAGGAGGACCAGATTCACGGCGGTGCGCCATTCCTCGAGCGTGATTTCTAGGAACTTCTTCGAGGGAGGACCGCCGGTATTGGTGACGCAAATATCAATGCGTCCGAATTTCATTTCCGCGGCGGCGACGAAATCGCGCACGCCATCGGCATTGGTGACGTCCAAAGCGCGCCAGAAGATTTCGCGGCCGGAGGTGGCACCGATTTCCTTCGCGGTGCGCTCGACATCGGCGGCGGTGCGCGCGCAAATCGCCACTTCGCAGCCTTCTTTGGCCAGTTCCGTGGCGATGGCGCGGCCCAGTCCTTTACTGGCCGCCGCGACGATGGCGACGCGTCCTTTTAGTCCGAGGTCCATGCGTTCAGTCCTTTTTTTGGGGCTCGCCGGTGCGGAGGTAGGCGTCGGTCTTGTTGATCCAGTCTTCGCGGCGCGGGGCGAAGAAGTCGATGTCCACGGTATCTTCCAGGGCCTCGGCTTTGTGCGGAACGTGCGCTGGGATCAGGAGGAGTTCGCCGGCGTGCACAACGGTGGTTTCGCCGTCGTCGAAGAAAAATTTCAGCGCGCCGGAAATGATGAGCGAAAACTGCTCGCTGCGATGTGAATGGCGCGGCACGATGCCGCCGCGCGCGATGAAAATGCGGGCGAGCGTGGCGTCTTCGCCGCTCATCATCTGGCGGGAAATGTGCGCGTTGAGTTTTTCGTGTTCTACTTTTTCGAATGATGTGGCTGCGGGCATGCGGCACCTCTTTCTGGGAGATTGCGTGACAGAGAATCGTCTACTGAAACGGCGGAATCGTCAATGGTTGGACGCTGCGATGCGGCCGTCATTGTGACCGGCGCAGCCAGGAATCTCTCTTCGGTTGCGACGTCAAGCAGGTGGGATCGAAGAGAGATCCTTCGTCGCTGCGCTCCTCAGGATGACGGCGCGGTTTTCGTCGATGCCGGTACCGTAGGGAAAAGCGGGCCTCGCGGGGTCGAGGCGTGCCAGTGAATTTCCCGACGGCGAAACGAAAAGATTGTGGCGCGGGGCGCCGTTCGACTAAGATGCGCGCGTGAGACCACTGAGCTGGCGCGCGAATCCGCGCGACGGTTAGCGGCGCGAAGAAGTTTGCGGGACGGAATATTTCAGGGGAGGTGCGCGATGCGACGATTCATGGTGTGCGCGGCGATGTGCGGGATCTTGCTCACGGCTGCGGCGAGCAGCGCCGCCGGGCAGATCGGCAAGAGCGTCTCGGTGGCTGCCGGCACGCCGGAAGACAAGGCGCTCACCGACATTTACGCCGCGACGGATGGGCCGGACAAGATCGCGTTGTTGGATACTTTCATGGCGGACTACGGCAAAGGCGATCTGGAGCTGCTGGGTGACCAGCTGTACGTGCAATCGTATTTGGCGCAGAAGAATTATGCGAAAGTTTACGAGTATGGTGACAAAGTGCTGGCGCTCGACCCTGATAATTTTTCGACGGCGGTGATTATGGTACATGCCGCGGAGGAACAAGGTGACACCGCGAAACTTTTCGATGCCGGCGAAAAAGTTGCCGCGATCGTGACGCGTTACAAAGCGGCGCCGGCTCCCGAAGGCACCGCGGCCGACACGTGGACCGCGCAGAGGCAAGTCGTTTTGAAAACCGTGGAAGGTGATCTAGGCTACGTGCAGTACGCGCTGCTCAACGCCGCCTACAAGACCAGCAACGCCGCGGCGCGGGCCGCCCTGCTGGAACGCTATGCCGCGACGTTTCCAGATTCCACTTACACGGTGAGCGCGCGCGAGCAAACCGCCATCGCCTATCAGCAAGCGCAAAACGCGCCGAAGATGCTGGCGGCGGCGCAAAGCCTGCTGACGTCCAATCCGGATGACATTTCCATGCTGATTTTACTGGCGGACACCTGGTGCAATGATGCGGCGCATCTGGATAAAGCCGCGGCGTACGCGCAGCACGCTCTCGATTTGCTGGCGCAGGCCAAGAAACCGGACGGCGTGGACGACGCTCAATGGCAGAAACAGGTGGCGCTGCAAAAGGGCCTGGCGTATTCGTCGCTCGGCGAAGTGAACGTGAACAAGGGGGGCACCCGCACCGCGCAAGCGATCGACCAATTCAAGCAGGCTAGTCCGCTGCTGAAGTCCGACACTTTCAGCTACGCGCAGAATCAGTACCGGCTGGGTTTCACGCTGGCTAAAATGCAACGCATCCCGGAGGCGCGCGTGGTGCTTACGGAAGTGGTTGGGTTGGACAGCCCTTACAAATCGCGCGCACTGGACACGCTGAACAAGATTGGCGGACCTGTTTCATCAGGAAAAGCGAGCAAGAAGAGTTCGTGAAACGCAGACAGGTGATCAACGCTTCCGTTTTTGATGCTTGGTCTTGCGGCGCTGCCGTGTGAAATTGCTATCGTTTCGGCGCTTCGCTGCGGTGAAGTGAAACATGGCGTGACGCAGGAGCCAGTTGGCTTTCGTTTGGTAGCCTCGACCCTCAGTTTTGAGCCATGCGATTACATCGGAATCTAGCCGCATGGTGACGGGCTTTTTCGCGGGCCGATAGAATTTGCCGATCTCCGCCGCGCTCCAGTCCAGAACCGGGGGAGCGTCGGAAAAATCAATGTCATCATCTTTTTTTGCGGCAATGGCGCGAATGTCTCGCTTCTGTTGTTTTGTGAGATTCCTCATAAGCTTTCCTTTCGTGCGACTCAGCGGCGCGGGCTGAGATGATGCGCATGACTTCTTCGTTGCGATTCTAATAGAACGTATGAACAACCAGGAGAATCGAACCCGGGCCTACTGCTCCTACCGCAACCCAGCGTTCTTCACCGTCGGCACTGATGTCCCGCTGGGTGAGCGCATAGGGATCGTCGAAAACGAGAAGCGCAGTTCGAATCGCACGCCGTGCTTGCGAAGATTTCGCGCGTTCTTGTTTTCGTCCCATTCAAAGCGCATGGCCGGCTTCCACGAGGATAGCGTACATTCTGAGGGGTTGCGTGGTCAATACATTTGTACGTACATTCACAGCGTGGAGACATGGTAGCGTCATGACACCGAGTAAGCGAATTCAAGCGAAGGGAAATATTGGCGCGGATTTCCCGGCGGCTCGACTTCAGTGGTTCGCGCTGGCTACGAAGCAGAAAGTGTCCTGGACCGCTTTTAGCCCGGCTTTCGAATCCAGCGCGTTTGCTTCGACCGTGGAGAATTGAAAGCGGCGGCGCGGCGAGAAATTCTCCGGATCGAAAGTGCCGGGCGCGATGCAAAGGTTCCAGACGTATTGGTGATGCGCCTTGTCCGGCTCGAACGTGGACGTCAAGCCCGCGTCAACAGGAGTGAGCGCTGTGAAATCCGAGAATCCGTCGATTTTGTGAACCGGCCTGGGCATGGTGACGCTGAAAAAAGCCAGGTCGTGCGTGAAGGTCGTCACGTAATCGTCAGTTCCAACTGTAGGTTTTGACGGCACCAAAAGGATGATAACTTGCGACGACGGGGTAGCCGGCACAACCCGTAAGGTTGATCTGGAGCGATTGGGGGCGGCTATGCATAAACAGCTGAGTAGGTTTGCGGGCGTGCTGATTTTTCTGTTTCTGTTGCTGGGGGTCAACAGCTTCGCAACTTCATCGCACTCTTCGCCGGTTGCAGTGTTGGCGCAATCCTCTGCGCCGTCAGAAAAGTTTCGACTTCTGAGGAAGCTGGCGCAGGAGTTCTCGATCGACCATACCGCGCGCTGGAAACATTCTGTTCCGCAGTTCGGGGACGTGACCACGACGATCTCCGTCGCGCTGATCAATTTTGACGGCTGCTCGATTGTTTGGAATCAAATGCAGGAAGGGACCGCATCCGGTCAACTGATTTACATCGAGACTCACCGATTTGAGGTTCCGCTAGCAATCATGGACGCGAAGCAAATCACGATAGAGCCGGTGCGCGCGGGACAAGGCGAGCGGCCCGGCATCGAAGCGGGCGACTACTACGTGGTTCGGCTGCAAACCACGCGTGGCAAGAACACTGTGAACGTGGTGGACCAAAACATTGTCTTCAACAAAAAGCGGGGCCCCATTACTTCGGTCGAGCAGCCGATGGTTTCGAGCGCGTGGGTGAGGGTCCGCACCGAAGACCAAGCGGAGCTGCTGAAGCTGCAATTTGAGCAAGCAATAGGTGAGTGTATTGCGGCGGGCCAATGATTGTTGGCGGAGAGGGTGGGATTTGAACCCACGGTCGAGTTTCCCCGACACTCGCTTTCGAGGCGAGCTCTTTCAACCGCTCAGACACCTCTCCGCGGTTGTGGCTTCTGTAGCTTAACAAACGCGCCGCAGGGTCACAACAGCGGGTGCGGCGGTTGGTGCGTGCCGAGGAGTGCTGGTTGAGCTTCGTGGTGCGTCGGCAGCGTCAATCCATCTCAAAAGTGACGTAGAGATATTTTCCGTCGCGCTCGACTTGGAGCACGCCGGGGGCGCCGGTGGGAAGCGCCTTCAGCGCCGCGCGCAATTCTTGCAGCGTCGCGAGGGGCTTGCCATTCAGCGCGTGAATCACGTCACCGGGTTGCAGGTCGGCTTCCACGCCCATCGAGTCGGCCGCGAGCGCCGCGACGATCACGCCCGTCGGCTCGCGCAGGTCCTCGAGCTGTTTTGCGAGCTGCTCGTCAATTTCCACGCCGTAAATTCCCAGCTTGGCGACGAGATCTTTTTCCGGATGCACCAGGTCGCCGAGCTGATCGACGTCATTTTTCTGTTCCGTCACCGGGATCGTCAGTGTGAGACGCTGCGTTCCGCGCAGAACTTCGGCGTGCATCACCGCGCCTGCCGGACGAGTGGAAATAATCATTTCCGCCAGCGGGACGCTCCCCATGGCGCGGCCATCCAAATTCAGTAGAATATCCTGAATCTGCACGCCCGCCTTTTCCGCGGGCCCGCCGGGCAGGACGTCCGTAACCACAACGCCGCGTTCTTTCTTCAGCGAAAGTCCGGCCGCGAGATCCGGCGTGATGTCCTGCAGTTGCGCGCCGATAATGCTGCGATGCACGCGGCCGTATTTGCGCAGCTCGTGATACACGAATTCCACCACGCTGCTGGGAATCGCGAAGCCCAATCCCTGGCTGCCGCCGGATTCCGTGAGAATGAATGTGTTAATACCCACCAGCTCGCCGTTGGTATCTACCAGCGGTCCTCCGCTGTTTCCGGGATTGATGGGCGCGTCGGTCTGGATGTACACCGACGGCACGTCCGGGTCCGCCTGTCGAGCCACCGCGCTGACCACGCCCATGCTCACGGAATTTTCCAGGCCCTCGGGGCTGCCGAACGCGAGCACCAGTTGGCCTTTTTTCAATTGGGTGTAATCCGCGAAGGCCATCGCCGGTAGGTTCTTCTGTTCAATTTTCAGCAGCGCTATATCAATCGCGGGCGCGATTCCGATGATGCGCGCGTCGGCCGGCGGGCTGTGTTCGCCAAGACCGAGGCTGGCGCGCACTTGCGAATCGCCGGCGGTGGCGGGCGTCAGGATGACGCGCACGCGCTGCGCGCCTTTCACGACGTGCGCGTTGGTGATGATGTAGCCGTCGGGGTCCACGATCACGCCGGAGCCGAGGCTGCGCTGGCGCCCGATGGTGTTGGCGTCCGTGTCGTTCTTTTCGTTGAGCGCGCGATAGCCGGTGACTTGCACTTGCACGATGGAAGGCGAAACGCGCGCGGTGAGTTCCTGCAGCGATTCGTTGAATTGCGCGAGGAGATCTTTGCGGGTGGCTTCGGCCGGGGTCTGGGCTTGTTGCGTATTCTTCGCGGTTTGCGCAGGGAGGGAAGGAACGGCCGGAAAACAGGCCACGGCGCTTACGAGGCAGAGCAATGCGCGTGTGGCTTTGAGTAACGTGTTGCCAGTCATCCTTACATTCATTCGAATTATTCCTTCGATGATCATTATGAATACGCCGCCTGCTGCGCTCGTTCGTTATGCCGTGAACGAGTGTAAACAAATCTGCCGCAAGTGGCGAGAGTTGAATCCTATTCGAGGTGAGCGACTTTGATTTTGGGGCACGGTACGGCGCGGCTGCGGCTGGGACTGCCGGACTCCAGGTTTTTCTAGCGCCGGGCGGAGAAGAAATCCCTCAGCACCGCTGCTGAATCTTCGGCCAAAACTCCCGCGGTCACTTCCACGCGATGATTCAGCTGCGGATGATCGAGCACCGCGAAGCACGATTGTACGGCGCCGCCTTTCGCATCCGGCGCGCCGTACACCAGCCTTGCGATGCGCGCTTGAATCATGGCGCCGGCGCACATGGCGCAAGGCTCGATCGTGACGTAGAGGGCTGCCCCTGCCAAGCGATAATTTCCGATGCGCTTTGACGCTTCGCGCAGCGCGAGCACTTCGGCGTGCGCGGTGGGATCGCAATCCGCGATGGTGCGGTTTCCGGCGCGGGCGATGATCTCATCATTAACTACCACCACCGCGCCGACTGGGACTTCGCTGCGTTCGGCTGCGGCGCGGGCTTCTTCCAGCGCGGCGCGCATGAATCGTGCGTCGTGGTCATCGTCCGGAACATTATCGATTGCGCTCATTTTTGGCAGGATAGCATGGAACCCTGGCGTGAATTTACACGTCACAGAGATGAAGCAGTTTTAGCCACAGTCACGGGCCAATTACCGATTCATTGATTAATCGAGCAGGTTGATTTTCGGGAGGCGCGTCACGTTCGTACGCGACGCCCGGACGGGATTTTCGTGCGCGATGAGGGCGCCGGCAGTCCAGGCTTCGGCGTTTCGAGCGGCTGACGCGGCGGCACACGAGGTGGTCAAGATGAGCGAGGGCAACCAACTCCAAGATGTCGCCGGGGCAAATCGCCGACCCGCGCTAGATGTTCGGCCGCAATTGCTGCGCGCGAGCGCGATGGCTTGGTTGGCGGTGATTTTGTTGCTCGCGCTCAGTGGCTGCGCGGCTGTGAAGGTGAAGCTGGGGATGCGGGTTTACCTCGCCAAGGAGCAGGTTACTTCCATGCAGGCGAGCCTGCTGAACGGGCCGGCCGTCGCACCGGGAGAGAAATCGCCGCTGATCGTGCAGTTCACTCAGCCGGACGGAAAAATATTGGTGACGGAGGGGAAGGGCAAAGGGAAAGTGATGTGGCAGGAGCTGACGGTGACGCCGAGCGTGGTGACGGCGAACAACAAAGGCGTGCTGACGCTGGCGCACGATCCGCGAATAAGTGACGGCAAGACTGCGCACGTGACGATCACGGTGCCGAGCCATCCGGATTTGAAAGCGGATCTCGACATTCCCATCACTTATGATTACAACTTCGTTTCGCATTTTGACGGTGCTCGCGGCAGCGACGGTTCGAACGGCAGTGACGGAATGGCCGGCTCGTCGGGCAGCATGGGTTCCACCGATCCGAATAATCCTTCGCCGGGCGGCGATGGCGGGAACGGGACCAACGGCGGGGACGGCGGCGACGGTGGCAATGGCGGATACGCGCCGCCCGTGCAAGTTCGTGTGACGCTGCGGGCCGGTGCGCATCCGTTGTTGCAAGCGAGCGTAGCGGCAGCGGGAAAGACGCGACTCTACCTGATTGATCCACAGGGCGGCGCGTTGACGGTGACTGCGGATGGCGGCCCCGGAGGATCGGGCGGGAGAGGCGGGCGCGGCGGAGCGGGCGGGTCGGGCGGCATCGGGACGCCCAGCGGCAACAGCGGAATGGCCGGCTCCGACGGACGAAATGGTTTTGATGGCTCGCCGGGAAGAGGCGGCAGCATCACGGTGACGTACGATCCACAGGTGAAACCCTACTTGAACATCATTCACTTGTCGAATAAGGGCGCCCCGGCGCCGGTATTCAACGAAGCGCCGGTTGCGCCGTTGTGGTGAAGCGCGCTCGAGACGCTAGGCCGCGGCCATGGACTTTGAAGGAGCGTATCGCTCTTGCATTCACGGGAGTACTGGTGACAGGCTTGGGTGCCGTCGCCTTACTCCAAGGAAAGGTGCACTAACAGAATTATTGGCATGCTCCGGCGTTTGCGCCTTTTGCCGTGTTGATCGGAGCGTTGGTAAGCTTCGTGGCGACCAGAGGCGGGCGATTCTGATAAGCAGCGTTTCTCGGCGCCCATGATAGGCGTCTATTGACATCCACTAGCAGGGAAGTCACAATCCACGCGATGAGAGAACTTCTGCGGCGCGTCTTTCTGGTGGACCTCTTCAAGGGCATGTGGGTCACTTTTCGTTATCAGGCGCCGAAGAATATTTACACCGAGCAGTATCCCCAGGAACGGCCGATGGTGGCGGAGCGCTATCGCGGGGCGCCGCGGCTGAACATGAATCCCGAGACTGGGGAGTCGCTGTGCATTTCGTGCAATTTGTGCGCGCTGGCGTGCCCGGAAAATTTGATTGTCGTGGGCTGGCTGCGCGACGATGCCACTCGGCGCAAGGTGCTCACCACTTTCACGTACGATACTTCGCGCTGCATGTTCTGCGGCTTGTGCGAAGACGCTTGCCCCACCGATTGTTTGGAATTAACGCAGGATTTCGAGATGGCCAGTTACAGCCGCGAAGGCGCGATTTGGGATCGCCATCGGTTGGAAGCTGGGCCCACGCCTACGCATTACACCCGCTGAGAGATTCGCGCCGAAGTTGCGTTATGTTTTGCCCTCGCACAGGCCACGTTATAAGATGACGCGTTTGATTTTGTGGCTTGAGGGCTGATGGAACTTCGCAAAGATCCAATCACGCGCAGTTGGGTGATGGCGGGGCATCCGGAACGCGACAAAGTGCGAGCCGATCCGTGCCCGCTGTGCCCGGAAAATCGCCTGGAGATTCACTCGCTGCTCGATTTGCCTTCCGACACCAAGTGGCAAGTGCGCGTGTACCCGCATTTTCGTCCGCTGTATCGCATCGAAGGCGAACCGGGACGCAGCGCCGAGGGCATCTACGATCGCATGGCCGCCGTTGGCGCGCACGAAATCGTGGTGGAGACGCAAGACCACGCGCGCACGCTCGCGCAGTTGAGCGACGAGGAAATCGAGCGCGTGCTGGACGCCTGGGCGCGGCGCATCGCGGACCTGAAACGCGACGCGCGCTTCAAATACGTGACGGTGTTCAAGAATCAAGGCGCCCAGTCGGGCGAGGAGTGGCCGCACGCGCATTCGCAGATTACCGCCACCACTTTCGTGCCGCGGCGTATTTTGTACGAGCTGCGTTCCGCGCGCGAATGGTATCGCGAACGCGAACGCTGCGTTTTTTGCGACATTTTGCGCCAGGAAATGCGCCAGGCCAAGCGCATCGTGGACAACGTCGGCGATTATCACTCGCTCTGCCCCTACGCTTCGCGCGTGCCTTACGAAGTCTGGCTGCTGCCGCACACTCACAATCACCAATTTGAAGCGCCGTTGCCCGGTGAGCAGCGCCGCAATCTGGCCGCATTATTAGGGCGCACGCTGCGCCGTTTACTCCAGGTTGCGCCGGGATATCATCTAGTAGTGCACACGGCGCCCAATACGCAGCAAAACAAAGGCGAGCTGAGCGAATACTGGCGCACTATCGCGGGAGATTATCACTGGCATATCGAGATTCTTCCGATCGTCGAGCAGCGCAGCAAGTCCTACAGCATCAAGGAAGTTTATTTCAACGGGACCTTGCCCGAGCAGGCCGCCGAAGTCCTGCGCCAGATTGACCCGGAAAAATGACCAGCCTCGCCGCCACGCTCTTCGCCGAACCGGACCCGCAGCGCGGCGGAATCATCTTCAAGCTGCTGTTCCTGATTTGCTTCGTGGTGTTTCTAGTGATTTTGTATCTGGTGCGCGTTCCGCTGCTGCGTTTTGCGGGAGAGTTCTGGATTGTGGACGATGCGCCGGAGAATTCGGACGCCATCGTGGTGCTGAGCGGCGACAATTTCGATGCGGTGCGCGCTTCGCGAGCGGCGGCGCTGTTCAGGTCCGGCATGGCGCCGCGAGTGGTGGCGACCGGGCGATCGTTGCGTTCCTACGCCAGTACCACGGACCTGATGAAGCGCGATTTGGTGGATCACGGCGTGCCGGCCACCGCGATCATTCCGCTGAATCACCACGCGGAAGATACGCGCGACGAGGCGCTGGTGGTAAGTGAACTGGTGGCTTCGCGTGGATGGAAAAAAATCCTGCTGGTCACTTCGAATTACCACACGCGCAGGTCGGAATACATTTACGAGCGCAGCTTGCCGCCGGGAACGCAGCTGCGCGTGATTTCCGCGCCCGATAATGATTACGACCCGCAGAGCTGGTGGCGCACCGCGGAAGGCGTCAGAATATTTTTTCACGAATTGGGTGGATACGTTCACGCGCTGTGGGAAATGCGCCATAACGACGTGCGGACTCCTTGAGCAAAGCGGCTGAGCGATTGGCGGCGGGGCTGGCGGATTCGCGGCGCGTTGTCATTTAAGTACGCCAGCCTCTATCGTTCCGGCACGTCTCTGTAATATAGTTCGTGCATCACATCAGGACCCCTGCCACCCCCCGCGGGAGTCTCAGAGAGACTGGGGAGGAACCTATATGTGGCGTAAAACCGAAGAAGTGAAGGCCACTTCGCCGGGCGCAGATGCAGCAGAACCGGCCGCAACCACTTCGAATCTAAATTCATCCGCGACCCCACCTGCGGAAAATTCAGCAACCTCTGAGGCTGCAGCGCCCGCATTTACATCCAGTTCGGCGATCGCGCCGGATGTGGCGGCGGCGATTACTACCGTCTCCACCATCAGCGCGGGCCTGAAAATCCGCGGGGATATTTCCGGCAATTGCCACCTGGTCGTCGAGGGCGAAACGCACGGGAAAATTCACCTCGCCAACGGACGCGTAACCGTCGCCACGAGCGGCCGCGTGAATGCGGATATCGAAGCGCCGGAAATTGAAATCGAGGGCAACGTGCAGGGAAATTTGCATGCGCGCGACAACGTGCGCATGGGCCCCGCGAGCCACGTGCAGGGCAGCGTGCTGACGCGGCGCATCCGCATCGAAGATGGCGCGCGTTTCCGCGGCAAAGTGGAAATGACGCGCCCCGGTAGCTCGGCCGATTCTTCCGGCGGCAAGAGTTCGCAAGTGACCGCAGCGGCGAGTCCGGTCAATGCCGAGAAGCCCAAAATCGCTGCTGCCGCGGCGCCGAGGAGTTAGCGCGCTTCATGGACTGGACCGCCAAGAACAGACTGGGTTCCACGGCGACGGCCCGCGCACCCGCGAAACCGGCACCGGAAGCGGCGACCGCTGCCTCCGCCAACATCCGCGTCTCGAACGGGCTGAAGGAATTTCTGTGGCTGCTCAGTGACGAACGCCAGGGTAAGATTCTGGACCTCGGCGCCGTGTTCCAGTCCACCGTGATGTTTTTCATCGAGAAGGGCTTCCGGCTTTCCACCGAAGACTTGCTGCGCTCCTGGAAAGAATTCCTGCACGCGGAGGAAGAAACTTTGCGCAGCGCAGCCGTGGGCGACGGGAACGGTCGCGTTTCGCAGGGAATGCTGGCGGGAAAATTTCTCGATACCGCTTTGCAGTATCCCGAAGATCATTTTCACGGCGTGCTGGCCTGGGACCTCTTCGATTATCTGGATGCCGAACTTTTGCCGCGCGTGATGGAACGGATTTATACCGTGATGCGGCCCGGTGGCGCGGTGCTGGCTTCATTTCACAGCCGCGCGCCGGAGCGTTTCAATCGCTACAAGGTCGTGGATTCGCAAACGCTGGAGCTGGTGCCGACTCCCACGCTGGCGGTTCATGCGCGCGTGTTTCAAAATCGCGAGATTCTGGATATTTTCGGGAAGTTCCGCTCGTCCAAGACGTTCGTCGGCCGCGACCAGGTCCGCGAAGCGCTCTTGCTGAAATAACCCGCCACTTCCAATTATTCTTCTTGCTCTCAGGGTTGCTGCAGCTTTTTTGCGCGCGCTGCGCGCAAGATTTTCCAGTTGCATTCACCGATGCGCGGGAGTAAAACGGGCTTGTAGTCGTAGTGCACGGAGGAATTTGTATGACTCCACCGGGCAGAGTAGTTTGAGATAGACGTCGTTTTCACACCGCTCTTGCGGTGCGCGCCGCCAGCGACGCCTTCGGCATCGCGGTGGCTACGGAAGAAGCAAGCGGGGAGCCGCCAGGCTCCCCGTTTTGCGTTTTAGGCGGCTAGCAAAAAATCTCGCGGCGCTCTTGAAGATAAAGTGGACGTGCCGGGGCAGCGCCGGTGAAAGTCCGCCAGCCGTCAGTTTTCGAGGTTCGCGTTAATAGGGCGTTAGCCTCGGCAGTAACAAAGTTTTCAGCTCAGTCCGAATATGACCTTTCAGGATGCAACCCCGACCAATTCGGTGCCTGGGGTTGCAATACAAGTGCAGTAATCCTGTGTATAATCCACGTCGCTTTTCGTTTCCAGGGAATCGTCAGAGGCGTGGAGGGTGCCATGGAGCGAGACGTCAGGCAGCCGGAAAATTTTCGTTGTCGAGAGCATCGAAGAGCGAGCGTATGGGCGGCGATCCTGGTTGGGTTGCTTTGCGGCGTCCAGGTGGGATGTGGAGGCGGCTCGTCCGGCATGCCAGGCGGCGGGGGATCTCCTCCGCAAGTATTTACGACGATCGATGTTGGTGAGGCCGGGACGAGCAGCGAGCAAGGCACGATTGCATTGGTACTCAATCTCCAGGGCGATGTGGCAGGGTATTACTTCGATACGAACGGCTTCCTCCACGGATTTATTCGAAACGCCGCGGGCGCTATCACGACAGTAGTCGTTCCGGGGAACGGAAACCATCACTCCATGATTTTCGGGATCGATGCGGCGGGTGACACCGTCGGGGCCTACTTCGATTCGCTAGACGACGAACACAGTTTCCTGCGCAGTGCGGACGGCACCATCATCACGTTTGATCCTCCAAACAGCAACCCAGGCTCGGGCGCGCAATCCATCAACGACAGCGGCACGGTGGCTGGTGGATTCCTGGATTCGAATGGCGCCCACGGTTATCTGCGCGCGTCTGACGGGACGTTCACAACGTTTGACCCGACCGGCAGCGGGACCCAAATTGAAATCGTGATTCCGTACCAGATCACAGCGAGCGGGGCCGTGGCTGGCACTTACACCGACGTTAACGGCGTCCGTCATGGATTCTTGCGCGACGCAAGCGGCAGCATCACGATTCTGGACGCGCCGGGCGCGGTCGAACAGACTAACTTCGGGACCGACGTCCTGGGCATCAACGCGAGCGGCACAATCGTAGGCGGAATCGGCGTCGGAATCGTGAACGGGATCGGTGCGACCCACAGCCTGGTCCGATCTGCGGACGGAACGTACACGATCTTCGACCCTCCACAGGCTGGGGGGCACAGCTCTTTGGCCGAGGCAATCAATGATAGCGGCACGGTGGTTGGAATTTACCGAGACGCGAATCTAGTGCGCCACGGATACCTGCGCCAGCCCGACGGGACCTTCGTCAGTTTCGATGAACCAAATGCGGCGCAACTTCCTCTTTCAGCCACGAGCCTGGGCACCGATCCTCGCGGCATCAACGCGAACGGAGCGGTGGCCGGGTTTTATACCGACGCGAACGGTGTTGCGCATGGGTTCATCTGGCAGTGATTCAAGTCGCAGGTGGGAGAATCATGGCGCGTGAAAGCAACGACCCTGATCGTTGCGGAAGTTTCGCGCCGCGAAGCGAGAGGTTCGCGATCAAAGTCGTCGCGAGCCCCCCTTTCGTAGGGAAGAGTTCGAGCGCGTCAGGCAGAGAGTGGGAGTGGCGATTCGCGAGACGCAACGTCCAGATGATCGAGATCGAGGATGGCGGTACACTGTTGCAGCCCGATCATCCAACATGCAGAAAACACACCGCGCGTCCTTTCGCAGTTCCGTTCGCGGCGCGCTGCGCCTGCGCTGTCCGAATTGCCAGCAGGGACGTGTGCTCGCGCGTTGGCCGAATAAGATTTTTCCGGAGTGTCCGCGCTGCGGGCTCTCTTTCTTCCGCGAGCAGGGCTACTACATCGGCGGCATGATCATCACGTATTGCCTGACGCTTGCGGTCGTCATCCCCGTTTTTCTGGTCTCGCTTCTTCTGCCCGACTTGCAAGCTGTCTCCCGTAACGGTCGCTTCGCGCTCTGGGTCCTGTTCGCCGTTCCACTCTCGTTCCTCCTGATGCCGTACGCTTACAGCCTGTGGCTGCATCTGGATTTCTGGCTGGAGCCGTGGACGCCTCCAACACGGCCGTAGGGCTCCGCGAATCGCTGCATCTTGATCAGCCTTGGTTTGCTGCAATCAGGCTGCGATTTTTTTGGTGCGTGCTTTCCAGGCGGAATACATCGCGGGGAGCAGAGAAAGAAAAATCACGACGGCGATTACGTAATGGATGCGCTTGTCAATATTGGGCACGGTGCTGCCCAGTGTGAAGCCCAGCATGATCATGCTCCATACCCACAGAAATCCCCCGACAATATCGAACAGCAGGTAGCGCGTGTAGCTCATTTTCGCGGCGCCGGCTACGGGCGGGCAGAAGGTGCGAACGATGGGCATGAAGCGCGCCATGATAATAGTGCGCGAGCCGTACTTATCGTAAAACTCGTGCGCGCGCAATAGATGGCTCTTCTTGAAAAATCGCGAGTCCTCGCGCTGATAGAGCCGTTCGCCCATCGTGCGTCCGATCCAGTAGCCCACCTGGTCCCCGGCAATCGCGCAAAGCGTTACCAGCGGCAGCAACCACATCACGTGTAAGCCGGAAGCTTTGTCCGCGGCCACTACGCCGGCAGTGACCAGCAGGGAATCGCCCGGCAGAAAGAAGCCCACGAACAGTCCGGTTTCTACGAAGACGATCCCGCAGACCATGACCATCCCGCCCAGCGCCACCAGCGCGCGAACGTCGGATAGACGGTGCAGAAGCTCCTTCAATAGCTCGAGCATTTAGTGGGGAAACCTCGCTCTCTCGACGGGCGCTGGAGGCCCTGAAACACGGCCAAACCGCTGTAAATACAATAACAGAAAAGGCTTTAGCTACCACACCCAAGAACCAGTAAGTGCCTAGTACTACCCTCCTAGCGTTCATAGCCACCTGTACCATTGGTCAGGGCGGACCCCGGTCCGAAAATGTAGTTGTTCGAGGAAGCCAGGCTCATGAGGGGGGACAAATGGTAGGTGGTTACGCGATCTGGATGGGACAGTCAGTCATTCTTCGAGTGGTAGCAGGGAACCTGCGAGTGCCCCTGCGCGGCCGGCTGGTCTCGGAAACCACGGAAGTCGTACGTTTGCGAATCGCCGACAGCTGGGACGTGGACATCTTCAAATCCATGGTGCTGGCCGTCGAACATGACAATCCGGTTTACGTGGTGAATTAAGGGGGCAGGGCATGAGCACGCTGACGAGCACGGTTTGGAAGTCACACAGCCGCACCGCTACGGCAACGGCCGAAGCGCTGCCTTTTCCCGATACCTCAAAGGTTTCGGTGATGCGCGAAAAGGCAATCGCGTTTCGCGACACAATGATCGTGATAGCACTTCAACTTGTGTTTCGCGCGTCACTGGCAATGCGCCGCTGGAATTACTAAGCGCGGCATGAATTAAAAGAGTTTTCGGCCCAGCGTCCCTCACCCCCGTCCTCGGGTCTGCGCCCCCAGACCCGAGGATTTTTTTTCTTCCCGCGCTTTTTCAGTCCGCAGGAAATTTCCTAATCTTGCTCGCACGTGCATTCTGCGTACGGCTGCTGTCACGTCCTGAGTCCTTGGTTCCCGCAAGCCCGGAAAGACCTCACCTGCCGCTTACATAGCTTTTTACAAAACAGCTTGTTGATATTGGCGCTTCCCGCGATACTATTCTTCGGAACCAATTAGTCCCAAATTAGGAGCCTATTCGATGAGGATTGCCAGCGTTGCGAGCGCCTTTCCAGAGTATTACTACAAACAGGAGATTCTGACGGAGGCGCTGAAGAACGATTGGCGTCATCGCTTGTCGAATCCGGACATCCTCGACCGTCTCGACGAAAGCATGCAGGTCGAGGGGCGGTATCTGGTCGAACCAATCGATTACTATGAAAAGCTGACTACCTGGGGTCAGGCGAATAACACCTGGATCGCGCACGCGTTGGAACTCGGCGAAGAGTCGCTGTGCAAGGCGCTGCACAAAGCGGGGCTGGTGCCGAAAGACCTTGGCGCCATTTTTGTGACGTCCGTCACCGGCATTGCCGCTCCGTCTCTGGATGCGCGCCTGGTGAATCGCATGGGCCTTTCACCCAATATCAAACGCATTCCAATTTTCGGACTGGGCTGTGTCGCCGGCGCCGCGGGAATTTCGCGCGCTGCGGATTATGTGAAGGCTTATCCGGACCAGGCTGCCGCGCTTTTGTCCGTGGAATTGTGCTCGCTCACTTTGCAACGCGACGACCTCTCGATGGCTCACCTGATTTCCGCGCTGCTCTTTGGTGACGGCGCTGCGGCGACCATCGTGACCGGTTCCGATCGCAAGGCGGACGGCCCCGAAATTCTCGCCACGAAATCCAGCTTCTATCTGCACAGCGAGAAGGTCATGGGCTGGGACATCTCTGAGAAGGGTTTCCGCATCGTACTATCTCCGGAAGTTCCGGAGATGGTGACCAAGCATCTGGGCAAGGACGTGGACGCGTTCCTCGCCGAAAATGGAGCCAAGCGCTCCGACATCAAATCCTGGATCATGCACACCGGCGGCCCCAAGGTTTTGGAAGCCACCGCGACCGCTTTGGGAATTACAGCAGACGATCTGTCGGCATCGTGGGCTTGCTTGCGGCGCGTCGGAAATATTTCTTCCACGTCCGTGCTGTTGGTTCTCGAGGACGTGTACAGCAACCGGCGACCGGAGCCGGGCTCGTTGAGCATCCTGGCTGCGATGGGTCCTGGCTTTTGTGCGGAGTTAGTTTTGTTACGTTGGTAGGAAGTGGGGGCGAGTGGCTACAGGCGCGGAAGTCCTGATCGTTGGAGCGGGGCCAGCAGGGATTGCGACGGCGATAGCAGCAAGTCAAAAAGGACTTCGCGTAACGGTAGCGGACGCGCGCAGGCCGCCAATTGACAAAGCCTGCGGCGAAGGTTTGCTCCCCGAAGGTGTATCCGCGCTTCGTCAGCTCGGAATCTGGCTGGACTCCTCGAACGCTTACCCCATTGCAGGAATGCGCTTCTCCGATGAGGCGTCGTCTGCTTGCGGCAGAATCACGCGTGGCGCGGCATTTGGCTTGCGCCGCCAGGTGCTGCACGATTTGCTGGTGCGGCGAGCATGCGAGCTGGGCGTTTCCTTCCGCTGGGGAACGCGGGTTTCCGAAATAAATTCCGATAGCGCGCGCCTCGACGGCTTGCGCTTTCCTTTTCACTGGTTGGTGGGCGCCGACGGCCAGAAATCCATCGTGAGAAAATGGTCCGGCCTCGGTCCTCGCCGCGTTCGCTCCGCGCGCTTCGGATTCTGCTGTCACTTCGCGGTTGCTCCCTGGAGTGAGTTCGTCGAAGTGTACTGGGGCGAGCGCTGCCAGATTTACGTGACGCCGACGGGGCCCGATGAAGTTTGCCTGGCGGTTCTCAGCAGCGATCCGCAGATGCGAGTGGCCAGTGCGTTGCGGCGAGCTCCCGCGATCGCAATGCGATTAGGTAGTGCGCGGCGCCTCACTGACGAAATCGGCAGCCCGACTGTGCTGGACTATCCGCGCAGCGTCGCGCAGCGGAATATCGCGCTGGTGGGTGATGCTTCCTTTACGGTTGACGGAATTACTGGCCAGGGCCTGAGCCTCTCGTTTCAGCAAGCGCTGAGCCTTGGCGAAGCGCTGGCGTCTGAGAATTTGGGGGCCTACCAGCTCGCGCATCGCCAATTTATCAAGGAACCGGCGCGCATGGCGCGGTTGCTCTTGCTGCTGGATCGTCAGGCATGGCTGCGCCGCAAGGCGCTGCGCATGTTCGCTGCAAATCCCAAACTATTTGGCAGGATGATTTCCTCGCACGCCAATTGCCCCAAGCCCGCGCCGATCCGCGCCAGCGAAATGTTCGATCTCGGATGGCAGGTTTTGCGCGCGTGACGGCCGGGCCCGAAACGAGCCGACGCGGCGTAGGCCTTCCCGTTGGCCCGACGGCATTACAGCGCGCCGGGCGTGCGCTCATTTTTTGCGCGCTCGCGTGTTTCGTCGCGCTGGCGTTTGCGCCGGCTTCGCGCGCGCAGACGTATGTCGTTAGCCTCGATCCGGCACAGACCAAAGTTGAATTTGCGCTCGGCACCACGCTGCACACCGTGCACGGAACCTTCCAGCTAAAAAGCGGCCAGATTCATTTCGATGCTGGCACCGGCAAAGTCAGTGGCGTGATCGTGGTGGACGCCCGCAGCGCCGACACCGACAACAAATCCCGCGACAAGAAAATGCATCAGGAAATACTGGAGAGTCAGAAATATCCGGAGATTGTATTCACGCCGCAGCAGGTCCGCGGCTCATTCGATCCGCAGAAAGCGTCGCAGCTGGACGTAGCCGGCACCCTTCGCATTCGTGGCCAGGATCACGACTTCACGATGACGTTGGCCGTTCAATCTGCGCCGGGCTCGGAGCTGCAGTGCGACACGCAGTTCGCAATCCCTTACATAAAATGGGGCATGAAAGACCCCAGCACGTTTCTGCTGCACGCGAACGACAAGGTGGATCTCGAAATCCACGCGATGGCAAAAATCACTCTGGACCAGCCCGCGCATTAGTTTTCTCTGGGCCCGCTGCGCGCCTTTCGCTGCTCTCTGCGTCCTCTGCGGCAAGTTTTTTCCACTCTTGCAGTGCGCCCGAGGACCGAACGGTCAATTCTCCTTATCGCTGAACAACAATTCCTTTGCGCGCTGCGACGCCTTCACCACCGCCTTGATCAAAGTCACCCGCAGCTTACCCTCTTCCAACTCAAGAATTCCGTCAATCGTGCATCCCGCCGGAGTCGTCACCGTATCTTTCAGCAGCGCCGGATGGTGGCCGGTTTCCAGCACCACTTTTGCAGCGCCCAACATCGTCTGCGCTGCCAGCAACGTAGCCAGCTCGCGCGACAAGCCCATCTTCACGCCGCCCTCCGCCAGTGATTCCAAAATAATATAAAGAAACGCCGGCCCGCTGCCGGAAAGGCCGGTGACCGCGTCCATATGCTTTTCGTCCACCACTACAGTCTTGCCGACCGAGTCAAAAAGTTTGCGCGCGAGCTCCAAATGTTTTGCGGTGGCATGCTTGCCTTTGCAGATCGCGGTGATGCCTTCGCCGACCATCGAAGGTGTATTGGGCATCGCGCGCAGCACCGGCACGTTCCCGCCCACGCGCTTTTCCATATATTCCGTGGAAACCGCCGCGGCGATCGAGATCACCAGCTTTTGCTCGTTTAGCTCCGGACGAATTTCGTCCAGCACCGCGCCCACCGCCAGCGGCTTCAAGCAAATTAAAATCACATCGGCGTTTTTCGCCGCGACGCGATTGTCGGTGCCCAGGGTGATTTGCGCGCTGGAAATGCTGCGCCGCTCCGAGCTGGTCTGCCGCACGGTGGCGAACACTTGCGCGGGCGAGACCAAGCCATGTTTCAAGAACGCCTCGATAAGAATCCCGCCCATCTTGCCCGCGCCAAGCACCGCGAGCCCCTTCAATGTGGAAATATCGGTCACGTTTGCCTCTCCCGTGCATCCAATTGGTCTTGTGGTCGAGTCGAAAGGACACAGTTTACATGAATCACGCGGCATCGTTCTGCCGGCTTCGTGACTGACCATTCGCGTGTCCGAGTTGTCGCGGTAGCCGCAGGAATGGAATCGCGTGTAGTGGTATGATCGTTCCGTAATATTGAGTCCACATCGACGAGCCGATTTTTCAGGCTCGCACACGAGGCAGACCTGTGGTGGAAATACCGCATGAATGGCTGGACGGAGTTGTCGGCATTCTGGAATCGCTCAATCAGGGTGTGCTGATCAACAACGATTGTGGCGAAGTTGTTTTCGCCAACGCTCTGTATCTGAAAATGGTTGGGAAATCCGCGGACGACGTAATCGGCTCGAAAGTCACCAGTTGGTATCCTGCCGAAGAAGCGCAGGCGTTGCAGCGGCAAATCGAGCGCCGCCAGAGGGAAGGCAGCAACCTTTTTGAATTTTACGTGCCGCGCCACGATGGAAGTCGCCTGCCGGTGGTAATTACTGCGCGGCAGATCGAAGATCCGAATGGGCAGATCTTTTCGCTCGTAACCCTCACGGATATTTCCGCACAAAAGCGCGCCGAGAATGAACTGCGCGATGTGAACATCCAGCTCGAGCAGCGCCATCGCGAAATCGAGGAGGATTTGCTGCTGGCCGCGCGCGTGCAGCAGAGCCTCGCGCCCGGTAGCCTGATGTGGGGAGGCGCATCTGTCGAAACTTTTTACCAACCGGTGCGCACTATCGGCGGAGATTTTGGGCTGGTCGCGCCGCGTCCCGATCATCTATCGCTGATGATTTGCGACGTCTCTGGCCACGGCATCGGCTCGGCGCTGGTGGCCAACCGGATTTACACCGAGACCATGTCACAAATCGAGCGCGGCGCCGCGCTCAGTCCAATGATGGAGCATTTGAATCGTTTCGTGATCGGCAGCCTGCGCAGTTCAGTTTTCTATTTCACCGTAGTCGCCGCGCGGCTGGATCTCGCCTCGCGCACGCTGGAATTTGTCGGCGCAGGGCATCCCCCTGCGATGATCGTGAAGCCGGGCGAAGCTCCGCGCTTGCTGGAATCGCGCAGTTCCGTCCTGGGCCTGCTGCATGACGCAGTGGACGCGGGCGCCGCCATGAATATTCCAGTCGAAGCAGGCGATCGAGTGATTCTGTACACCGATGGATTCACGGAAAGTTTCAATACGCGCGACGATATGCTGGGCGTCGAGGGCCTGGCGGAAATCGTGCGCGAAACTTCCAAGCTTCCTCTGCCGGAGATGACGCAAGAAATCGTCAATCGCGTCGCCGCATTCCGCCATGGCCCTCCCGCCGACGATATGTCCCTGGTCGCCGTCGAAATTCCTTAGCTGAGTTTGCACTGGCGGAGCCTGCGCCCGAGGAAGCCATGCACCGGAGCGCGCCACGCGCTTCTCACATTCAACGAGGGGTTTTGCTCTGTCCCGGATCCTCGCGCTGTTAACCTCTGCGTCTCTGCGGTAATTCCCAATGTTCTCTGTGTCCTCCGTGTTCAGCAGTTTGCGTCCGCCGCACGTATTCCTCGCTAGGCAAGCCGCAACTAAAGCTCCATAATCGGGTTTCTTACATGGAGGTCGCGAGCCGCCATGTCAGACACGCGTATTGTTATTTGGTTCGCTTGGTTCCTAGCCGCCAGCTGGGTGCGCAGGATGGCGATGCTGTTGCCGGTGCGCATAACGAAAGGGTTCAGCGCATGAACAAAAAGCTGTCGCTTGTACTGTTCCTCACGCTCATGAGCAGCGTGCTTTTCGCGTCGCCGCAAAACGCAGCAGCTCAAGACCAAGACCCTTCGCAAGTGCAAGCGCAGGCCCAAGCCCAAGCCCAAGTCCAGGCCCAGGTAGTCGATCCGCCCACACGCGTTGCGCGGCTGAACTACGTGCAAGGCGCGATTTCCTTTCAGCCCGCCGGCGAACAAGATTGGCTTGAGGCCGACATCAATCGCCCGCTCACCACCGGTGACAACCTCTGGGCCAACAAAGATTCGCGCGGCGAAATTCACATTGGCGCCACCAGCGTTCGACTTTCCAGCGAGACTGGAATTTCCTTTCTGAATTTGGACGATCGCACCGTGCAGCTGCAACTCGTGCAAGGCACCATCGAAGTGCACGTCCGTCGCCTGGAACCCGGCAACGCCTTCGAAATTGATACGCCCAATCTCGCCTTCACGCTGGCGGCTTCCGGCGAGTATCGCATTCAGACGAACCCCGACGGAAATTCCACAGCCATCACGGTGCGCGAAGGAGCAGGGCAGGTGACCGGCGCGGGAGAATCCTACGACCTGGCCGCCGGGCAACAATATATTTTCGACGGCACTGACCAACTGAGCTTCGACGAGCAAGCGGCGCCGGAATTCGACGACTTCGAAGACTGGTGCCAGGCGCAGGACCAGCGCGAAAATAATTCGGCATCGGCGCGCTACGTTTCGCGCGACGTTGACGGCTACTACGATCTCGATGGCAACGGCGACTGGCAGACCGATCCCGATTACGGCGCGATCTGGGTTCCCAGCGGCGTTGCGGTTGGCTGGGCGCCGTATCGCTACGGCCACTGGGTCTGGATTGGCCCGTGGGGATGGACGTGGGTGGAAGACGAGCCGTGGGGCTTCGCGCCATTTCACTATGGGCGGTGGGCCTATGTGCACGGCGGATGGGGATGGGTGCCGGGTCCGATGGTGGTGCGTCCGGTATACGCGCCAGCGCTGGTGGGATTTGTCGGCGGCGGCTTCGGCGTCGGAGTGGGATTTGGCAGCGGATTTTCCGGCGTGGCGTGGTTTCCGCTGGGCCCGCGCGATGTTTACATTCCCGGCTATCGCGCCAGCCCGCGTTACGTGCAGAACATCAACATCACCAACACGCGCGTCGTCAACGTCACGCAGGTCACCACCGTGTACAACAACTACGTCGCGAACCGCAACGTTGGTGTGAATCGCGTTGACTACACCTATGCCCAAAACGCTGTCGCAGTGACCGCCGTTTCGCGCGAAGCCTTCGTCGGCGCAAAACCCGTGGGCACTGGCTTCGTTCGCGTGACGCCAGAACAATTGCAAAGCGCGCATGTGATCGAGCAATCTCCGCTCGCGCCGACGCGCACGAGTTACGTTGCGGCCACGGCCAGGCCCGCGCGCGCCAAGCCCGCCGTGGCGTTCACTGCGCGACCGGTGGTGGCGCGTCTGAATCCGCCGATGCCGATCACCAGCCACGCGGTGACGCACGCCGTGAATCCGGAGGCGGCGCCGCGAGGCGGACAGCCCACCGCGCCGCGCGGCAATAACGCCGCGCCGCCGATGTACAACAACGACAGTTTGGCGCGCAGCCCGAAGTATCCCAACACCGACGCGCCTGCGAACGTCCGCAACGACGCCAACGCGAACGAGCGGCCGAACGCGAATGCCAATGATCGGCAAAACGCGAATGGCAACGAGCGGCCGCCCGCAAACGCCGCTACGCAGCAGCACCCGGCAGTGAAGTTCACGCCGCCAACCAAAGCCAAGGATGACGATTACGACGTGCATCCGCCCCTGAACCACCACGCCAGCTCGCCTCCGCCAGCGGAGCATCACGAAGCGCCCGCCCCAGCGTCGCATCCGGCACCCGCGCAGCACGAGTCTGCGCCACCAGCGTCGTCGCGCCCAAAGAGCTGATTCGCGCGACGCGGAAGCAGTGACGCGCGCTCGCCGCGCGATGCGCCTGCTGGGCCCAAGACCAACTTGTCTTTGTAGGTCGTGGCTTCAATTCATCCTGAGAGCCTGCCGGCGGCAGGATCGAAGGGCCACGACATAAATATTATCGGCGCGGAGCGCCGTACCTTTCGCGGCGCTTTTCCCGCGAGCTGTTGATTTGCTTGCTGCCACACCACGGCGCGAGCCGTTCGTTGCCCACCTTCAAGCCGCGCACTCCCGGTGTTATCATTGAAATTCGCCGCGACACCTGCAGCCAGGGAGGTCCGCACAACATGCCAGCAGCAAAAATATTGATGCTCGTCGGTGATTACGTCGAAGACTACGAAGTGATGGTCCCGTTCCAGGCGCTGCAAATGGTGGGGCACACCGTGCACGCCGTTTGCCCGGAGAAAAAGGCCGGGCAATTCGTGCGCACGGCGATCCACGATTTCGAAGGCGCACAAACTTATTCGGAAAAGCTGGGGCACAATTTCACTTTGAACGCCACGTTTGCCGAAATCCGCGCGGAAGATTACGACGCGCTGGTGATTCCCGGCGGCCGGGCGCCCGAATATTTGCGTTTGAATCCCAAGGTGTTGGAGATCGTGCGGCATTTTTCCACGGTGGGCAAGCCCATCGCCGCGCTCTGCCACGGCGCGCAAATTCTGGCTGCGGCGCGCGTGATTTCTGGCAAACGCGTCAGCGCTTATCCGGCTTGCGCGCCCGAAGTCGAGCTGGCCGGCGGTGTTTACGTTGCTGTGGAGATGACCGACGCTGTGACGGACGGTAACTTGGTCACTGGTCCAGCGTGGCCGGCGCATCCTGCGTGGCTCGCAAAATTCCTGGTCGTGCTGGACGGCAGCCTCGCCGAAAAGCCCAACGCGAAATCGGCGGCCGGGAAAGCATCCGCGTAGGCTCGACGCATTGCGCGAAAAAATGGAAACATCCCCGCGGTGAAAATTCTCGAAACAGAAAGGTTGCTGCTGCGCCGCCTCGTCGCGGGCGACGCCGCTTTTATCCTGGAACTCCTGAACGAGCCCGCCTTCCTCGAAAATATCGGCGATCGCGGCGCGCGCACCCTCGCCGACGCGCGGCGTTACATCGCCAGAGGCCCCGTCGCCAGTTACCGCAGATTTGGCTTCGGCCTCTACCTGGTTGAGCTGAAAGATTCCGCCGCGCCCATCGGCATCTGCGGCTTGCTCAAACGCGAATCGCTCGACGACGTGGACATCGGCTTCGCGTTCCTGCAGAGGTATTGGTCGCGGGGCTACGCGCGCGAATCCGCCGCCGCTGTGTTGCACTACGGCTGGACCAAGCTGCGCCTACCGCGCATCGTCGCCATCACCAAGCCCACCAATCAAGCCTCCATCGCCCTGCTCGAAAAACTCGGCCTGCGCTTCGAGAAAATCATCGCGCTGCCCGATCACGGCGGCGAAAACAGACTCTTCGCTGCCAGCGCGCCACGCTCGTGAGCGTTCCCAGATAACGACGAGCGCTAATCCGTTTTACTCTTCGATTTGAGTGTTGTCTTAACCGGGAATGTCAATCTGGCTTCGACTTGTACCGGCACTCCATTCACTGTCGCCGTTTTCAATTGCCACTTCCTTACGACGTCCCGAAGCGGAGTCACCAACTCGTTGTTGTCGCATCCTCCGGGCCACACTTCCCGCATGTGTCCGGATCTGTCGGCGGAAACATACAGCGCGCATCCGCCCGTCAACAGTCCACCTTCCACCGTGGGCCACTCGATTTCGGTGCTGGTCAGCGACAAACCTCGCAGCGTCTCCTCGCTAATCCGCTAGCTACTAATCCTGCTCTCCGCCGGCGTGGGTTTCTCGATAGCGAACAAGGTTTCATCGGGCTGATGCAATTCGGTCAGTTGGGTGATCGTCGCTTGAATTGTCGTTCCCGGCTCTGGGTCCATGATGATCTGTCGTGCAACCTGCTTTCTTCCAAATTCCGAGAAGTTTTTGAAGTCACCGACGAAACCTCCGCTCATATCGAATGCGTTCGTGAGCTACATTCGCCGAGGCTCGATACAAAAGGCCCATTGCTCGTTTCCAATCTTAGTGTGTGTGCAGACGCTTGATATCTGTGGATTCAGTTTGCTTCCGGCCTGTTCGTTAATGTGATTGGGCATTATCAGCCCGGCCAAGGATCGAGCATCACTGTAATCAAGTTGTTGAGCCACCACGGGAAATAATCGCCGGTATCTTGCTCGAAAACCTTGTCTCTGTTCACCACTTTGGTCTGCGAAAAGTCTGGGCTCTCGATCGTTCGTCTCCATTTCTCCGGCGAAACCCAGTACTCCTCGAATTTCCCTTTGTATCCTGAATCTGGATTTGTGGACTCAATGATCTCCGCTTTCAAGTGAAAGGCCTTGCTTCCCGGCAAAGTCAGTGCCGAATGCTGAATCGCTATCGCTATCACGTCCGTCCAGTCACTTTTCGGTTCCTGCGCTGTAGCGGGGATTGCCACAGCGATCACGATAACGATAATAGACAGCCTCATTATTCCTTCCTCGAAATTGTGGCGCCGAAGGTATCACACCCACAAGAAGAGTTTCATCGCTTTGATTGCGAATCGTTCAGTGACATCAATTTCGGCCAGTGGGTACCAGTTCTGTCCTCCTTCTGTACAGACGTAGAGGTGTGTTTTCAACTTGCGCGTGTTAGCTTCGGGCGGGAGTCGAAAAAATGGCGGGTTTTCTGAATTTGCGCGAGGGCGGAAAATTTGCGTTGCGGCCGCGGGAGACAATTTTGTGCGGCATGGTCCGTTGGCGCACGGGATTGCTTCATGCCTGTCGGGGCGCGACCACCGCGCAATTTCTAATCGCCAGTGGCCAATTATTAGAAATTGAGTTAAGTCGCTCACAACAAAGGAAAAAATATTTTCTAATCGCTAGTTTTTCTGGCGTTTTGCGTGACGCCTCGAATTCGCCAATCCCGCAAAGCGGGATTGGCATCCCCAGGCGTCCGCCGGTCGCGAATCACGGGGCACGAACCGCGATCCACAAATCGCGCATCACGATTCGCGCTGCACTGCCCAAATCAATCGCTAGTTTTTGTCGTGCTTTTCGTGGCTCCGAAGGCAAAGGCGCCCAACTGAAGCTGGCCGTTACAAATTCAACGGCGAAGTCAACTTCGCCCGTCTGCAGAGCGCGATTCACCACTCACTTTGGCAAAAATCGATCTGCGCCGTACACCAGGCCTAGCGTTAGGAATGCGATTACCACTTCGCCTACTGCGCCTACTACGAAGGGGCGGAAGCCTTGTTTGGCTAGGGAGCGGATGTTGGTGCGCAGGCCTACGCCTGCGAACGTCAACAGGAAGGCCCAGCGGGAGAGGTTGGCCAGGCTGCCCAGTTGGGGTTTGCTGAAGACTTGGGCTGTCGCTATGGCGCTGATCAGTAGGAAGCCCAGGACGAACTTGGGGAATTTGCGCCAGAGGAATGCGGCTTTGTTGCCGACACCTTCGGTGTGTTCTTTGCGGGCCCAGTGGATGGCGTAGCCGAGGACTACGAAGCCGATCATGGCGTTGCGCGCGGTTTTGGCTAGGACTGCGACTTTTCCGGCGGCGTCGGAATAGAGCGCGCCGGCGGCGGTGGCTTCGGCGGTGTTGTCAATGCCGAGGCCGGCCCACAGGCCGTAGCTTTGATCGCTTAAGTGCAGCCAGTGGGCGACCAGCGGAAAGATGAACAGGCTGATGGCGCCTAGTGAAAGGATGGCGGCGATGGCGTAGGAGGCGTCTTCTTCGTCGGCGTCAATCGCGCCTTGCGCGGCGATGATGGCGGAGACGCCGCAGATGGAAGAGCCGACGGCCAGCAGCGTGGTGAGTTTTGGTTTTAGTTTGAAGGCGTTGCCGAGGGCGGTCATGAACGCGAGCGAGACGGCGATTTCGATGGCGACGAGCGCGAGGGCGACGCCGCCGAGTTTGGCTACGTCGCCAAGCAGGAAGCGCGAGCCGAGCAGGACGATGCCGGTCTTCAGCCAGAATTCGTAGGTGGCGACGCCGGGTTGGAAAAGTTTGGGGACGCCAACGGTGTTGCCGATTACGAGGCCGATTACGATGGCCCAGAGGACGTATTCGATATTGGGAAGCGTGAGGTGATGCGCTTTGCCGTAGGTGGCGATGGAGCGCTCGATGATTCTGCCGGCGTAACCTACCGCGGCGAGAAGCGCGAGGCCGGGGATGAGGCGGGCGGATTGTTTGAAGAAATTTTCGGTTGCTGGTGCGTCAAGTGCGATGGAGCTGGCCATGTGGTGGTATCCTCCTGCGAAATTTTTGGCGCCGTCGGTTGCGGCGCGAATGCGAGCGTTCGGTGATTGCGGCGCTATCGGTGGCGTCCGCCGCGGCGGACGCCCCTACAAATTCAAAAGCAACAGAGCCGGCGGGACGCCGGCGCTATAAAGTCAAAAGATTGGCCGCGATTCACCATGGGACTTGTTTGATCCAGCCGATCCAGATGGCTAGGGAGAGAGCCAGGGCTAGAATTACTGCCCAGCTATCTAGCGATAGGGCTGGCGATGGTTTCGCCGGCTTGTCACTGCGTCTGTGTTCTTCGGACATTTGCGATTCTCCCTTCTTGCGTTTGTTGCGAAATTTTGTGGTGTAAAAACACGAAAGCCCGCTGCACGGTGGGGCTGTGAGCGGGCTTGGAATCCGATTTAGAGGATTGCTACAGGATTCGAATCGCAACTCCGCGCCAGCCGCTGGGGATACAACAACACGGCGTACAGAGGCAGGCGCTTGAGCAGCGAATCATGATGGGAAATCCTACATTGATATGGATGCTTGCGCAAAGGGAAAGATTCATCGAGGTGCGCTGTTGAAGTCGCGGGCGGGGTATCGTAATCTAGCAGGAACGCATGTGTGGTTTCGGCGGGCCTGTAGCTCAGCTGGATAGAGCACCTGGCTACGAACCAGGTTGTCGGAGGTTCGACTCCTCTCAGGCCCGCCACTTTCCCTTTAAAAGCCATTGTTATCCAGAGTGACGGCACAATTGTGCCCGGCAGTTCTGTTGCCGGAACCTTTTCGCGAGGCTTCGTCGCGCGACCTGTGCGCAACAGAGCGGGGCAGCTGCTGGCGACGGAACGGCGCGGGATTCTCTCCGGCTTGTCGCGTGCTGGCGGCTTATATTGATGCTGGGCCCATCTTTGAGTCGAGGTGGCGTGGTGAGAAATCGTGCATGGAGTTTGGTTCTTGTGCCGGCGCTTCTGTGTTTCGGGTGCAGCCGCAAGCCGGCCGTGGATGGACGGAAAATCTTTCTGCAATCGGAAACTGAGTTGAACCAGGTGCGGTCATTCCGCGCGCACATTGTGACCGGCGAGGACGGCGGCATGGTGACCGACGTGGAATATCAGTGCGATCAGGGCATCGCGCATTACATCGAAACGAAGGAAAATCCCGCGAGCAAAACGGAGTTTATCGCGACCGACACGCGGTTGTTCCGTCGGTCAGCGGATGTGGCTGATGCTAATTGGAGCGGGGAACGCCGCGCGTCGAATTTGCGGGTATGCAGCCGGCTGCTGAACGGAGGACAGCTTGGGAAGATGGGCGTGCGCTTCTTCAGCCCGGACCAGGAACGCATCCTGCCGTTATTTGCATATTATGCGCACGAGAATGCGGCGACGATTACGCCGATGGGTAGCGAAGTGGTGGACGGAGTCTCGAGTGAGGTATGGAAGGTTGAGGAAAAAGCATTGTTCGCTCCGCTGCACACGGTCTGGATCGGGGCGCTGGATCGGCTGCCGACAAAATATGTGGAAGGCGAGCTAGCGACGCCCCGGGGGACGGTGACTTTCTCGGGTTGGGGCGAGCAATTTGATATTCAAGTGCCGCGCGCGGCGTATTTTCCCAAAGAAGCGGGGCCGGAAATGTTGCGCAGAAGTTGTGTAAGCATAGCCTTGTTCCCATTGAGCAAATCTCCGAGGGCTTTCGTCTTAGAGAAACAGATTGCCACGACACGCGCGCAATTCCGTTTGTCCCCGCGCTGCGCGTGCTCCTGCGAGCACAATTCGCGAGGCGCGCCGGCCGGATTGTCCGTGCCTTTGTTTTCGCGTGGACCGAAGCGACAGGTCTGATAAGATTGAGAGCTCCCGGAAGTCCTGGCACAGCGCGTGCGTGAAGACTGGACTCGGCGAAATGGCGCCCTCCGTCAACACCGCTGGCAGGCCGGTATCTGCGCTGTTGCGAGGATCATGCTCGAAGGCAAGGCATGTGATGACCCACGTGGGAATGAATTGTCGCGATTCTTCACGAAGAAGAAGTTCGGGGACAATTTGCCGAGTGCCGTAGGGTTCGTAGAACTGAGTAGTTGATATTCAACAATATAGGGGCGTAGCTCAGTGGTAGAGCAGCGGCCTTTTAAGCCGAAGGTCGTGGGTTCGATCCCCACCGCCCCTACCAACTTTTCCTCAATGTTTCCCGTGGTTTTCAAGCTACTGCCTCCAGCTGTTCCACTTTAGTCGAAACGCCCGTTACGCCCGATAAGGCTCCATGCGGAGGCTTGGCGGTGAGCGTTTTGGGAAGCTCGAAACCTACGCCCATTGCCTTCGCTGCATCCCGCCTGTACTTCAAATCCTCGGAAGACTTGTCGTACAAATCGGACATGTCCTTGGCAGAGTGTCCCATCCAAAACTTCAGTAGGGCATCCGGGCAACGTGACTGCCGAAGGAACGTATTCCGAAAGCGTCGGAACGCGTGAAAGCCGCATAGCGGGATTTTGAAACTGTCTAGCAGCGGATGGAGTTCCCGCCGCAAGAGGTTCGTCTGAGTCACTGGCTTTCCGCCGCTGGACTGGAGGATGAAACCTTTCTTGCGGGTGCCAATGAACGATTTGAGTAAGGCAGCAACATCGGGATGCAAGTCTACAAAACGGAAGGCATTTTTCGTTTTTGGCGTTCCAACCTTGTTATTACCTCCCCAGACGGATTGCTCGACGCGGACGGATGATCCATCGAAGTGCCGGACTTCCAGCCCTAGCAGTTCTCCCGCTCGCAGTCCGGTAGCTGCGAACAAGATTGCCGCCATCTGAATTCGTCCAGTCGCGGCCTTGACGATGGAGGTGACTTGCTCGGCAGTAAACGAAGGAGTGTGTTGCGCCTTCTCGTCTACCTCAGGAGCATCAATCACCGTTTGGTTCCAATGCCGAGGTTCGAGGCGGTTTCCGTCGTCGTCCGTCACCGATGCCACGACCAACTTCGCGACCAAAGTAATATTTTTGATCGTGGCGGGTGCGAGCTTCTTCGCCGACAATTCTGCGACTACGGACTTCAGCGTTTTGTTGCCCACGTCCGACAGCGACAGTTCTCCGATGAGCGGGTTGAGGTGATTCTTCAGGATACACTTCCAGTTGTGAGCGACGGAAGGTTTGAGGGGCTTCCGCTTCCGCGATTCGCATTCCACGATCCACTCGTTGGCAGCGACGCGGAAGGTTAGGGTTGACCGAGACGGAAGGCCCAACTGTTGGTTGACCTTTACCATCTCAGCTTGCATGACGTTCCTAGCAGCCCGTGCGGTGGGCAGTTTGATGAAATCTCCGAGAAATTTCTGCACACGCACACGATGCCCTTCGTGGTATTCGTAATGCCGTTCTGCGTAGCCGTATTGCAATTTTAGTAGCTGTCCTGACTGATGCCGTTTTCGGGTCAAGGCTTTTCTCCTAAACCCATCGACGGCGCGCGGCAGAAGCTTCTTGATTTGATTGAAGCCGCGCCCCACCTCCACATTCGCCTGGCGGCCACGCGCGATCCACACGCGCACCTTCGCCTCCAGAGCGGCTAATTGCTCCGCCTTAAATCGGCTCGTTACGAAACGGGAACGTGGCTGCCGCCGTGGCGACGCACTATTCCCCCGTCCGAGCAACCTTCGTCCAAACTTTCGTTTTGCGATCGGCTTATTCCTGTTGCTATTCATCGCCGCTCTCCTGAGGAGTCGCTCGTGACGCTTGCAATGACGGACTGGTCCGCTGACTCCGTTGTGGGCCTAAGTCATCTTCCCGGGGAAATCTACGGACGTCGTTAAGCCACTCTCTTACACTTTTCATGAAACGAGCTTGGAGATCCTCAAATCGGCTCCGCGAATTAGGCTCGAATAGCCTCTTCTCCAAGCTCGCCCATTGCGCAGCGGGGAATTGCTTCGAGACAACTTGAAGGCCGACTTGTCTCGCGCGAGCCTCGATTCCTTCCGCCGTGAGACGATCGACGGGGGTCAACTTCGACCGAATTTTGGTCTGAAGAAACGTCATGTTCCGCAACAGGTTCATCTCGCCGTACTTCCTTATGTCGAGAAACTTCCGAACCGGAACGCCCCTCCCTCTGAATTGCACTTCGATTCGCGTCAAATCCTCATCGTGCCCGCGACCGATTGCCCAGGGGTCGCGTCGAGAACGAAGAAACTTCGACCGCTGATAAATCAACACGACCTTTTGTTTTGAGTTCTGAAGATACGCCGAAGATCCACCGCGGGAGTGAATCCATGAACAGTTCTGAACTCGAGCCAGTCGGGCACTACGGACCATCTCGTCGAAGGGAACATCCACGTCGAGACACCAGTCGATGCGTGCAATCTTCGTATCTGCCAAGTCGCCGATGAATTTCTCCGCAAAGTGAAGAGTTTGCGAAAGACCTAAGCCCGCCACTCCAATAAACTCAAGCTTGTGAATTCCATTCCGACGGCCGAAGCAATGCAAACGTACTGGATCCTTCCAAGGTGTACCCCGCAATGGCGATACATGATCGTAAGCACCGTGTCCGGGATATTGCCGAATCACGCGGAGATAGCGCCTCCGAAGGTGGAAAGTAAGCAAAGCTAACTTGTCGCATGGCATTGTGGTTCTCCTTGGCGCCCCCAAAAAATCAGGAAAAGATGCGGTTCAGTTGAACGCGCGCCAAGACAGACTGCCAGAACGTCGGGTGTTTGCAGCTAGTGGGGTTCGTACGAACTAGCAGAAGATCGGATTAGGTGGGACCGACAAGGGCCGCAAGGAGCTCATTTCCATATCGAATGTGTTTCGCGAGGGATACTCGTCCCAAAGTAAAATCCGAGATTTTCAGGTTTCTCTCGACGAGACGCTCGGCAATGGCAGTAGGACCGATCCCCGGCTCCAGGAATCTACTCAGTTCCGCGGAACGGGTTTTACACACGTCGTTAAGCGCGTAACGAAAATCATCAATTGAGAAACGTGATCCAAGCTCTTTGGCAAGATCGACTTCTTTCGGTTGCGGACACCGTTTCCTTAGCTCTTGTTGCACAGCTTTTACAGCGCTTAGCTGTTTCCCAAAATCGATCGCGGCCAACAGAGCTAGTCCAGCATCCGGTTGCGGCCCGCGTTTGACACCATTGTTTTGTCCGAAAATCCTAAGTTCGGCCTCTTTGGCAGCGGGGTTTTGGACCAGGTTCCATGTCTCGGCGAGCCAGATCCGAAATGCATTTGCGGCTACGACTCTCAAAACAGCTGATATCAACTCTTGTGCAGACTTCCGGCCATACTTTGTTTCCTCGTAGACCGTGCTTATCGCTTTCTCCCACGTTCTAGGGTCACTCGCGAAGAATCTTGACATGACAGAGGCTTCCGTTTGGAGGAGATCGTCCGACATGGATACGCGAAATTTGAATTCGACACCTCGTCTGGTTACTGTTGCCGCAAAGCGAGGCTCAGTCCATACGAGTTTCATCAGAGCCGCAGCATGTTTTCCGGAGGGCAAACGTGGAAATCGTCTGACTGAGTCTGCTGGCTTTATTTCTTTGGTCATTCTAAAAGTATCAGCTCCGGAACGCGAGGTTTCCACTAAAACATTCCGACGGGATACCGCTCGGTTAATACGCAAGAATGAAACGCTATGCCGTGACCTGACAGACAGCTTGGTGAGCCGAAGCTCTTATAACAATAGGCGAAGCCGCGTAGTGACAATAGACTAATCGAAAGTAGCGGGTTGCTGTACTCAACCCGGAAAAGGTGCTGCATGTAGCTTGATGTCAGGAAACGAGTCTAATCCCTGCGTTGAGATGACCTAGCAGCACTAATTACCAGCAACTGTCCCGGCTGACACTTGAGCGCTCTACAGATTTTCTCGAGCACCGCAGCGCTGTACAGCTTAGATCGATTGTGAAACATCGCGTGCAGCGTCGGATACGTAATACCCGTTTCCCTGTGAAGCCGGTAGCGAGTCCAGCCCTTCCGCTTCAGCACGTCCTTGAGTTTGCAGACGATCATGAACGTGATGATGGGACGCTTCCCGAAGACATTGCAAGAGGAATTCGCTACGATCGTACTGTTTATGCATATAGTGCTATATATATGCGACTAAATACATAACAGTTTGGGAAAAGCCCATTTTTCGCGATCCGCCACCCGGAGGCCACTTTTTAGGAACGGTACGCCCCTCTGCGGCCTCATGAGTCGTTGCGCCCAGCATTCGCCTCCGAAATGGGAGCAACTGGGTCCCTAGAACTCCCCGAGACCCCCAATTCCGGGTCCGGAGGCTGGCGTTGAGGAGGAAAAGTGCGAGTTCCAACTATTCGAGGGGAAGCACATCCGATCAGAGCGCCGATATGCAAATTCGAGAGATTCAACACCGTGGCGAACGTCGAGGCTGGGAATCAATTCACGAATACACGGATCGGGGAGTTTCCGGCGCAAAGGAATCGCTGCCAGTGCAGAATCGATTCAGGACAGACGCCCATAAACGTCGATTTGACGCCATCGTAGTAGGACGCATCGATCGATTCGCCCGGTCTACATCCCACCTTCTGAAGACACTCGTAATCTTCGGTTCGTTAGGGATTGAATTCGTTTCCCTGTGCGAAAACGTGGACGCTTCAACAGCGACGTGAAAAATGTTTTCGTTCTTCTATCTGATCTGGCGGAACTTGAGCGAGTTTGGTTGCTTAGAGGGTCCGGACTGGGTTCAGGAACGCGAGAGCGAAGAGGAAAAAGCTGGGAGGATCGAAAAGTGGCGTCGAAAAGTCTGAAATTCTTCACATGAGAGCCGCGGATGCATCCTGGCCAGCGACCGCAAGGAATCTTGGAGTTTCAGCGACTACGGCGTACTACGCAGCTCGACAGGCCGTTTGAAGAGGCCCATATTGGGGTCAATCATAATGGGCGGAGCGAAGCAGTCGATATTGAGGATCAGATCAGGCTTTGTTCGCCTACCAGGTAGCGAACCTACCTGCAGAATTCATCCAGGACTCTCACTATAGAAAGACTGTGACCGCAACAGGAATATAGTTGGGGTCCAGGCGAATTTCAGCGTTCAACTGTACTGATTATTTGACGGCTTCACACACTTGATTTACAGCTATTTTCCCTGTGACTTTTGGCCGCGGTGCCTTTCATCAGCGTGGCTTAGCCGCTTCGTCACGTGCACCGGATTTCCCCGGGGAACGGGTCCCCTTTGTCGGTACTTAGCGTGAATGCGAATCTGAATAAATTGTTTCAAAAAATGTATCGGTACTCTGCATGACAAACAGGAAGAATCGCCCCAGATTGACTTGTCCGATTACGCTAATCAGGAGTTAGTCCGGCTGAGGCGCAATCGCGCTTTCTTAATGTCTCGCCGTGGATAACGAGTTGTTGTACATAACGAATTTGATATATGCTCAGCGGGCCTCCCGGGACGAACATGAAATTGATCAGCCTCCTCGTCATGTGTTTGATGAGTCCCTTTGCGGCCCACTGCCAAGCCGCGACGCAAACTCCCGCTCCGGCGCAGATGCCGCAGCCAAGTGATGCCTCACGTTATGCTCGCGTCAACCCGATATATGCGCCATTCGTCCCCTATCCGGAAGAAGCATTAAAGAAGGGGGTTGAAGGAACAGTCTTGGTGACCATCGACGTGGATTCAAAGGGCTTCGTGACGAATGTAGTGCCTGTTAGTGGCCCTCCGGAGCTCTTCCAAGCCGCAATCGACAGCGCGAAGCAGTGGAAGTTCAATCCGCCGGAGAATCCACCAATCCAAGTTCGATACGAAATCACGTACGACCACCCACACGAATGCCCGGGCCCGATTTCCACGATGGGCGAAATAATGACCGGTGGGTACCTCGAAACAGCAAATGGCGTTAAATTCTCACCCGAGGACCTCGATTTTGACTACCTGCTCTGGTATTTCAACACCAAAGTCAGAAAGACGGGCGTCGCAGGAGAAATAAAACTTTCGATTACGGCGGATGCTGACGGCCGGGTAAAAAAGGTTCGCCTCGTCAAATCCCTGTCGCCCGAACTCGATAAGGCCACCGTCAGCTCGGCTCGCAAATGGAAGTTCAAGGTGATTAAGCGAAGTGAAAATTCAAGCCAAGGGGATTTCGGGCTCTCGATCTATTTTAGAGCGGAGTGTGAACCGAACCGGTAGCGCGACTGCGTTCTCGTTACTTTAGAAGTCTCAACCCAAAACACAGATTGATTGGCTGATATTATCTGTCGGTTTGTCAAAAACCACATGCCTGAGTAACGCTCGCGGCCCCTAGGGCAAGTCACCTTAGGTGTGTGGTATGAAACACTCGCAGTATTATGCTGGTTTGATGTGCTAAGGACGAAATCGATGAGGAACGCAAGGCTTGGTTGCATCATTTTCTGCGCGTTACCCGCTATGTTGGGCTGCCGAGCACCCTCGAAGGACTGGAACGGCACGTGGAAAATGGATGTCCAAAAAAGTAGATTTCAGAGCCACGCCATCACGATTTCAATTTCGCCGGACGGCGAGTATCGCTACGACGACGGATTTGTGGATACCACGTTTCGCTGCGATGGAGTGTATCGACCGATCGGGAACGATCGCACACAGGCCTGCGTGAAAAGCAGCGCGACCACTTTAGACCGCACCCGAATGGAAAACGGGGTAAAGGTGAACACATATCATTGGGAGCTTTCGGCTGACGGGAAGGTCCTGACCACGACGGCAACTGCGTATCGTCCGAGCGGGCCGGTCAGTATGGGCCAGCTCGTCGCCACGCGTACTACGGGTTCCAATGATTTTGCCGGCGAATGGAAGGATGTGCACTTTCAACAGTCGGGTCCAGAGTTGACGCTCAGGCTTGATCGCCAGTTCCTGCATATCAGTTATCCGAATTCAGGCAGTTACATTGACGCACCACTCACCGGGGACGACGCGCCGGAGCACGGGGTTCACACTCTAGATGGGGTGACCTACGCCGTTCGGATAGGTGGACCACGACAGATTTTCATTCTGGTGAAGCGCGATGGCAAAGCTCTCACTCAAAGCTCTCTCGAATTGAGTGGCGATGGAAGAGTCATTACCGAATCGCAGTGGACCCCAGGTCATGCAGCTGACAAGGGCACGTTGGTCTACGAACGGCAGTAGAGGTTCGACTCCGATGAGCTCCCGGGCGGCTGGCAAACAGCCGCATCCCTGTTTCTAATTCCTGGAATTTAGCCGACGAATCAATCAATAGCCTCGGACAAAGCGAAACAATACGCTGCCGTTCGGAAAAAAAAAACTCAACTGATTAACGCTCAACCGTACAAGTGCCGATCCGCCAATTCTCAATGTCCGATTACGCGACTAACCATCCGCATTAAGGGAGGATGAGACTCGCGGGCCTCGCCATCCAAGGAGATTGAAGCGCACCGGCGGCATACGTAACAATCCCTGAACCGTTCGCAAGATGTGGATTTTAAGAGAATATCGAGAGCTAACCCAAGTTCATGAACCTCGCGGCTGATCTCCGAGGGTATGTCGCGGGACGCCGACCTCTCCTTGACGAACTATCTCCCTGAAAGAGATGGCTACAGGCCGCCCTAAAGACGGCCTGTAGCCAATTAGTTCAATTCATTGCAACGAACCTGCTTTCAAAGTGCGTCGCCCTATGGCGTGCACACTGGGCCGGCATCGGTCAAGAACGTGCCGTTGTCGGAGAACCATCCGTTGGCTCCAACCGAAGGAGCACCGTAGAACCAAGAGAAAAACGCCAATTCCTGGATGTGGTAAGTGAACCCGTTTTCGGGGTTGAAAATCGGCGGCGCAAGCGTGCCGCTCAACGGATCACCAACCTCCAAGTTCCCTTGACACCCTCCAACCTGCCCCGTGTGGCCCCATAGAGGCGTTGGATTGTTGCCGAACGGATCATTCATCCATTCCCCGACTTCGTGCGACATGATAGAAACATCTGGCACCGGACTTACAAATATAGCGCTGGTGTCAAAATCGGCAGTGCCGAAGGACTGCGCCCCGAATGCGTCATGGAAGCCCAGAATGCAACACGCGCCGCGATTCAGCGTTCCGCACCCGGACGTTGCTCCCTCGCACTCAACCACATTGTGAAGGGAATATAGCGGGAAGGTACTCGGGTTAACGCCCTGTGATGCCAGTTGGGTGAATAAGCCAATAATCGCGGGCTCATAAACCGCGATATCGATTATCGCCTCGCTGCCGGTCGGGCAACCGCCAAATGCGGCGCTTGGGTAGGCCACGCCATCCGCTGCCGGGATGTTGACTACGATCTTCGGGACGGTTGTCACGGGATCAAGAACGACCTGGTAGTTAACTTTACCCGAAGCACCTTTTGAGACGAGTTGGAAGAAGCTTCCCCGCTGGAATGCATCGGTGGTCTGGGTCACACCCACATCAGTGCCCCCAAAATTGAAATCGAAGGGACGGAAGATCGGCGACTGCTGCACGAGCTTGAGCGGAACGTCGTTCGGGGCTGACAAGCAAGAGTCGTCCGCGATCGTCGGATCGAATATTGTCACGCCAGGAGCCGTCAGAATCTCTCCCGCTGCATTCACACCGGCGAACACCGAATTGGTGACGATTACTATCGGAATCAGCTGAGTTGATACGGAAGTACGCCCATTCGAGTCAAAAAATGGACTCCTCCCGACAATCTCCCCAGTGTAGACATTTCCATCCCTGCTCGACGTGACTGTATAGGTGAACGTTTGAAGTTGGGCCCCATTTTTCTTGTTAGCGTTCGCCTGGACCGCGGAGTTGGCTTTGTTGAGCGCCGCTCCCAAAGCTGCTCCTTCAGCAGTACTCGGGTTCTTTGTAGGGGTGATGTATGGATTTACTTTCCGCAGTACCGCGGCCTGCTGTCCAAATGCGAAGGGCGCAGATGCCACCAGCGCGATCGCAGCACATATGAATGAGACCATAGATTTGCGAACCATATCGATCCTCCTCGTGAAGTCGATAAGTCAATGATGACTCGTTACGGCTTGCGCGGAACGGCTGCAGCCTTTTTTTGGGTTACGCCTCGAGCCCGTCAGACACATGCACAGCCACGCCTTTATGTCAGCGAGCCAATTTTAGACAACAGGAGATAGCAAAACGCACGGCCGGACCACTCGGGAAAAGTAGGCTTCTCCTGAAAACGCTGGTGACTGACAAACCTCCTAGGACACACACATATAGGGGTCCGAGCTAGCAACCCGATCACCAAAACCTAATGAGACCAAGCATTATATAGGGAAAGCACTTACCCGCATGTATAACCCGTGTTCTGCAAAGGTTTGCACATAATGGTGACCCGTTGCTCTTCATGCCTGCTAAGGGCTGCGTCGTGATCCTCGCGTGCTTGCGTCGACGCGTCTAGGTTCTCAAGTCCTGATAAACGCTGTAACCTTCCAAGTGGATTTTAGACGATTTGACTTTTCCGGTTACGCGACTAATCGGGACTTAGCGCGGGTGACGAACTCGCGCAACAGTGTGTTAGCCTGCTTCCGGATTTCGCTCGGGTTCTGGGTTAGGAGAAACGCAATGCGGATTTGGTATGCCCTCACCACAACAGCGTTCCTGCTTTTTCTTGCGCCTAATGGGAATTCTCAAACTCAGATAAAAACACAAGAGCATTCGTGCGAGGGCAAATCCGACTGGGAACCCCCTGCATGTGAGAGTGCTTGGCAGGCGAATATTTCGGCAGTTTTCCTCGGCCTCGCAACCGATGTGCACGAAGAGAATGTCCCGATCATTCTAGATGGAGAAAACGCACAGACTTCGAGGCTGCGCGTCACATTCCGGGTGGATGAGGCATTTATAGGAGTCTCGGAGAAAGTTGTGACCGTGACTTCCGGTGGTGACCTGTGTGGTTTTCCTTTTACAAGGGGACACGAGTATCTTGTCTATGGGCGCCGACTTCCGAATGATGAGGTGTACGTAAGTATTTCCTCGTCGACCAAATGGAAGAAGGATGCCGCTGCCGACCTAAAATACCTCCGTGGTCTTCCTACAGCCCCACACGGGGCGACAATCTATGGAACTGTGCTTCGATACAAGACCCCCCAGAGCCCGAAGGGAATGTTTATACGAGTCGGAATTCCTGAAGCTGGCCAGAAAGTTGAAGTTGAAGGGACGAGTCAAACGTATGAAGCGATTGTTGACAGTAGTGGAAAGTTCAGGCTCTCCGGGCTTCCCGTAGGAAGGTACAAGGTTTTGTTAAATGCGGATGCCGAAATCTATACTTCACCCCCGCTAAAGTCGACAACCGTCGACGTCGCAGACAAAGGCTGTGCCCGATTTTTCTTCTGGATTGATCCGTTCGCCAAAAAAGAATCGAAGACCCCAGATGGGCAACAAGCACCTCTCACTCTGAATCCAAAGGCACAAGACCATCCGTAAGTCCGAATGCGTTACCCTCTTCCGCTCGCCCAGTGGATTGCCAACCCCTGATTAACGCATTTACCGTCCATGTGAATTTCAGACGGTTTGACTTTTCCGATTACGCGACTAAGCAGGAGTTAGAATCTTCTGGCGCGGTCCCGCGCGAACGATTCAGCTGGTATAGACGACGCCATCTCGGCGGTCGATTAGAACCCGAAGCTCACGGACCAGCTGTTCGTGAGGGAAGAAAAGTGAGTTGAAGTAAATCTGCTTGACGAGGCCGTGCCACCGGTTTAATTGGACCACATGGCCGCCACCGTAGACTCCCGAATACACGTCAATGTCCACAATCTCGTCGAGGGGAATCCAAAGTCTCGCCGGTGGCGCATAGACCCAGATGCCTTTTTGCGGTTCCAGTGCGACCGCGTAAGGCCACATCGCGCACAATCTTCCAACTACAAGGACTAGAACTACCACGATTGGGGTCGCGAGCAGGATTGCGTAAAGCGTCGCGTCGCTCTGAAATCTTTCCTCATCTTTGAAACCGCGCCACATAAAAAAAATCACAAACGGGGAGCCGGCAATACCACACCAGAACGCAGCTATCATGTTGGCGGCGTATAGCAGCCGACTTTTGAAGACTTGCGCGTCCTTCGAGAGTTCGCAGTTCAATCGGCTTCCCAATGTTCCTGCGGCGACCGCCTGATATTATCAAATTCCTGTCATCGAGTCGGACCCAAGTCCCGATTAACGCCCTAACCGTCCAAGTGGATTTCAGGCAATTTTACTTTTCCGGTTACGTAACTAATCGGGACCTATCGAAGCGCACGACAGCAATTACCTGACACCTAGCGGATTTCCAGACAATACTCGGAAGTTCTTAACGGATGGAAGGAGGGCGTAGAGTCCGACCGACGATGTCATCAAGCAGTCTCATTTGTTCCAGTCCTTGGCCCAATATGCCGCGAAGCCCAACGCGATGAACACCACTAGCACGGAACACGCAGACATCCATCTAATATTACTGGCGTCACCTACTTCGAACAGGCCCATACCGATTTGAGCGATAGTGCAGATGAAAATTACTTGCGTCAAAAAGTGCCACTTGTAGGCAGCCCCGGTCACGGACAGATACATTGCCCCGAGCGGGGACAGGAGCAAGAACCGGCCACCGGAAAACCCAAAAGTGTCAATCCCACGGGCATTCAGAAAGACCCCAAAGAGAATGAGGAACAGAGTCGCTGAATTGGTCGACACGGCAATCTTTCTCGTTGGGCTGTCGGGAGTCAAGACCCAGAACACGAGACATTGAGTCACGATAAACAGAAATAGGAAGGTTGCAAAATCAGCCAAGCCTTTACCCTGAGAGCGCATGTATGAGAAATAAAGAAACGAGAGAATTGTGAGAGAACTGCAAAACCCTACAACCTTCCATACGACTCTCGTCGGCAGAATAAACCACTGTAGCGAGTTCAGAAACAGCAGGCTGGGTACAAAGACGGTGATGAAGTCCTTCCCGAAAGGCTTCGTTTCAAGCTGGAATACGATTCCAAGGCAAAAAAACAACCCGACAACGATGGAGTATGCCCGCTTACTCATCGATGTTTCCGCTGTAATTCGCCAATGGCAGAACCGTTCGCAGCAGCGTCTGTTTCATTGCACGCTCTAGTATTCAGTGTTCGACGAAGGCAGATGATAACACCGAAAAAGAGGGGCCGTTCTTGTCTGTGGCAGCCCAAACAGGGTAAGTCCTGATAAACGCATTTACCGGAGAACTGAAATCGGGGCAAAACCACATGTACGGTAACGCGACTAGAACGAAGCCGCCCGCGCGGCGGACGCTTCGCGTGCGTGTAGGTGAACGATGGCGATGTGATCGGGATATTGTCGGGTCACAAGGAGGTCCTCATGACCCGACTTCGCAAAATGATGCTCGAAGAACTCGAGCGTCGTAATTATTCTGAGGCTACCACACGCTGTTACATCCGCACAGTTGAAGATTTCTCAAGACGATTCAAGCGCTCTCCAGATTGTTTGGGTCCAGAACACATTCGTGAATATCAGGCCGAGCTATTCAAGAAGCGCAAGTTGTCGCCGGGCACGGTTACGCAACGATTGGCAGCTCTGCGATTCTTCTACATCAAAACTCTCAAGAAAACCTGGAGCATCGCGGAGACGCCCTATCCAAAAAGAGCATTTCACCTTCCTTCGATCCTCAGCCGGGAAGAAGTCGCGCAACTCATCAACGCAGCTCTGAATCCTTATCATCGCGCTCTGTTGATGACGCTCTACGCCACCGGCGTACGACGCGCTGAACTGACACACCTGAAAGTTAGCGACATCGATAGCCAACGCATGGTGATTCATGTCCAGGGCGGCAAAGGACGCAAAGACCGGGATGTGATGCTCAGCCCAAAACTGCTCGAGGCACTGCGTCAGCACTGGCGCGGATTACAGCGCAAGCCCAGCGTATGGCTGTTTCCAGGCAACCGCTGGCATACCGCTGATACACCGATCACCACCAAGGTGGTCTGGGACGCTTGCAAGGAAGCCGCCCAGCGAGCGGGCCTGCAGAAAGACGTGCACCCTCATACGCTGAGACACTGCT
>Ga0210407_10000498_pt1 | contig 44321 bp, 29 predicted proteins | sample IncBWC27MmetaG_FD_150860 | JGI IMG/M metagenome (GOLD analysis project Ga0210407, IMG submission 150860) | Forest soil microbial communities from Barre Woods Harvard Forest LTER site, Petersham, Massachusetts, United States - Inc-BW-C-27-M | ecosystem: Environmental > Terrestrial > Soil >...
GCTTTGAACGCATGAAACCTATTCTTGCGATTCCTGAGACTGGTTCCGGCTTGACGCGGCTTCGCCGCTACGTCCTGCGTGCGGCTGAGTTCCTGGTATCAGAAGAGGGTGCGGTCATGGCTCGCGTGTTTACTGGTATCCACGAGGATAAGCGACTCCGGCAGGTGTTCTTGGAGAGATATGTCAAGCCAAGACGTCAGATCCAACGCAGAATCATCGAAGACGCTATTGCGTCCTGCGAACTGAAGTCGACGACGGATCCAGAGCTGCTGATCGACGTGCTTAATGGACCCCTGTTCTTCCGATGGCTGCAGGGACACGCTCCGCTTGATAAAGTCTTTGCTAAAGGCATCCTTGACAGAGTGATTCCCGCCTTTCAGCCACACTGATTAAGCTCCGACACATTCGGAGCCGAATCAGTACCGAGCAACTCTCGCTATCTCCGCAAAACAAGTAGTTCGTGGATTGTCGGCAAACCGGAGGTTGGCCAGAAACGGGCTTCGCGGAAGTTGGGGATCAGAAACGGGAGTCGGCTTGCGGGACCTGATGCGGTTTGATTGAAGTCTCCATTGCCGGGTTAATTCCGAATCACGGCAAAGCGCAAACTGAAATTACCCAATTGTTAATATCCGGTTAAATCTTACGTTTTTCTCAGGAAACTCACAGCCGAAGGCCCCAATTTTGCCTAACTTTCACCTGGCTTTATTCATCCTTTAACAGTCTGCTGTTAGAAAGTTAGTACATGCAGGCAGACTGCCTTGATACCGTGATTATTTCTGATCTGCACCTCGGGTCCGATATCAGCCGGGCCCATGATGCATTGCATTTCCTGCAATCCATCCAGGCAAAACGTCTGATCCTGCTGGGTGACATTTTCAACGACCTCAACTTCCGCCGCCTGACGAAAGAGCACTGGAAATTCCTGAGCTACATTCGCAAGCTGTCGAATCCGCGGCACGGAATTGAAGTTGTCTGGGTGGAAGGCAATCACGATCACGGACTCGCCGAGGTTATGTCGCACCTGGTGGGTGTGCCGGTGTATCAGCAATATGTCTGGGAATACGCCGGCAAGCGCCATCTGGCGATCCATGGCCACCAGTTTGACCGTTTCGTGATCAACAATTTTCTGCTGAGCCAGATCGGCCAGCTCTTCTATCTCTATCTGCAAAAGTTTGATTTGCGGAAAAAACGCTTCGCCCGCTACCTGGACCGTCTCAATACCAGATGGCTTCGGCTGTCCGCCAAGGTAGCAGACGGCGCGCTCAGTTACGCAAAACAAGGCAAAGCTGAGCGCATTTTCTGCGGGCACACGCATGTCCCGCTGACCCGCCGGCGCGACGGAGTTGAATATTACAACTCCGGCGCCTGGATCGATTCGCACTGCACTTATATCGCCATCAATGAAGAAGGAGTGGGCATCCATGAATACGTCCCCGAGTCTGCTGACCATCGTGATTCCGGCCAAGAACGAATCGAAGTTGTTGCCGAACCTGCTGGAGTCGCTCTGCAACCAGGACTACCCGCAGATGCGGCATACCAGAGTATTCGTTGCTGACGCCGGCTCTACGGACGGCACGCCGGAGCTGGCCATGGGCTTCTCCGGACGGCTGGACGTGGAAGTAATACCAGGCGGACTGCCTTCCGTGGGGCGCAATGCCGGCGCGAGGCGGGCCACAACGCCCTACGTGCTCTTCATTGACGCTGATATGGAATTGAAGGACTCAACGCTCATTCGCCGCGCCATGGAGCTTGCTGGGCGGCGCAAGATGCACTGTGTCACCACCAACATCTGGTGCGGACGCGGCCACCTGGGCGATAACATGCTGTATCTCCTGAATAACCTGGCTCAATATGGCTCACTATTGTGCCGGCCTTTCAGTACCGGGATGTTCATGCTGTTTGCGAAATCAAAGTTTGAACAACTAGGGGGCTTCAACGAAGGCGCGCTCTATGCGGAAGACTACCTCCTCAGCAAGAAAGTCGCGAACTGGAAATTCGGCGTGGTTTCCGGGGGCATCACCACCACCAACCGCCGTTTCCGCAACACGGGACGCCTCCGCGTGATCTACCTGTTCTTTAAGACCATGCTGAATACCTTTAACGAAGATTACTTCCTGCATGACCAGGGCTATTGGCATCAGAAGGTCTAGACGCGCGCTTGTACAATACAAGGGATGGACAACGGGGCCGGCGCAAATCACAAGGTTAAGTTTCCCGCCGATTTCGCCTGGGGCGTCTCCACTTCCGCCCATCAGGTGGAAGGAAACAATTTCAACAATCAATGGTCCGCGTGGGAAAAGGCGGGCCGCATCAAGTCTCGCGATCATGTCGGACTGGCCTGCGACTGGTGGCGCAACGCCGAGCAGGACTTTGACCTGGCCAGGACGCTCGGCGTCAATGCTCTGCGTCTGTCGCTGGAGTGGAGCCGCATCGAGCCCAGGGAAGGCACATGGGACCAGGACGCTCTTTCGCGCTACCGCGCCATGTTGCAGGCTCTGCGCGACCGCGGCATGCGCCCGTTCGTCACCATCCATCACTTTACAAATCCGCTGTGGTTTGAAGACAAAGGAGCGTTCGCTGCCCCTGAATCTGTGCGGCTGTTCGAACGTTTCGCGCGACGCGTTGTCGAGTCGCTCGGTGATCTTTGCCGCGACTGGTCCACGTTCAACGAGCCCAACGTGTATGCCGCTCTCGGATATTTCCTGGGCGAATTCCCTCCCGGCAAGAAAGGCCGGTTCATACAGGCCGCCCGCGTTACCAGAAACTTGTGTCTGGCGCACGCGGCCGCTTATCGCGCGATCCACGAAATCCAGCCGCAAGCCCAGGTCGGATGGGCGCAGCATTACGTGGTTTTCAAGGCGCGCAAACCGGAATCGGCGATTGACCGCTGGATTGCCCGCTTCATTGACCGGCGCTTCAACAACAATTTTGCCGATAGCATCCTCGACGGCCGCGCGCCGTTTCCCCTGGACCTTTTCGGCGACAGTTTGCCCGAGGTCAAAGGCACCTGCGACTACGTCGGCATCAATTACTACAGCCGGCTGCGGATCGGCTTTGAGCCGCGCAGCCCCAGGACAATGTTCTTCCTTCTGACCGTCCCGCCGCACAAACCGCAAGGGGACTCCGGGATTGAAGTCCCGTATGGCGAAGCGTATCCCGAGGGCCTGCGCCATGCGGTGCAGCGTTTTCTTCCCTTCAACAAGCCGCTCTACATTCTCGAGAATGGCGTGCCGGACCGCGCGGACCGGATTCGTCCGTGGGTGCTCGAGTCCACGTTTCAGCAATTGAACACTCTGCTGGCCGAAGGCACGGACCTCCGCGGCTACTTCCATTGGACCCTGACTGACAACTTCGAGTGGAACGAAGGCTGGCACTTGCGCTTCGGGCTGATTGAATTGGACCCGGAAACGCAGGCCCGCCGTCTGCGCCCGAGCGCGGAAATTTATTCGAAACTCATCCAGGGCACCAACGGACATCACGGTTGATCCGGCAACATCTCCCCGCTAATGCACACCGAAGAGTGTTGGTCCCCCCGGATCGAGGTCCAATCGCTAAATTACTGTTAACGGATTGCGTCCGTTACAATTGCCACGGAGAAACCACATGAGCAGAATCAACCATCAGTTCCGGCTGGCCGCGCGGCCTGTGGGAATGCCCAAAAGAAGCGACTGGAATTACACCAATGAGCCGGTCCGAGAGCTTCGCGACGGCGAGGTGCTGATCAAGGTCCTCTATATCTCGCTGGACCCGGCGATGCGCGGCTGGATGAACGAAGGCCGTTCGTACGTCCCGCCGGTGGGAATCGGGGAAATCATGCGCGCGGGCGCCGCGGGAAGAGTGATCGAGTCAAAAAATCCCGCTTTCGCCGTGGGCGACCATGTGACCGGCATGTTCGGCCTGCAGGAATATGCCATCTCCGACGGCAAGAACATCAATAAGATTGCAACCAAGTCTGCGGCGCTGCCGGTTTATCTGAGCACGCTGGGCGCACCGGGAATGACGGCGTATTTTGGCTTGCTCGAAACCGGAGAGCTCAAGCCGGGTGAGACCGTGGTGGTTTCCGGAGCGGCTGGCGCGGTAGGCGCGGTGGTAGGGCAGATCGCCAAGATCAAAGGCTGTCCCGTAGTGGGCATCGCCGGCGGCGCAGAGAAATGCCGTTACCTGGTCCAGGAACTGGGGTTCGATTCGGCTATCGATTACAAGTCCGAAGACGTCCGCAAAGCTTTGCAAACGCACTGCCCTAAAGGCATTGATGTCTACTTCGACAACGTTGGCGGGGACATTCTGGACGCCGTGCTCACGCAGATCAAGCTTGGCGCGCGCATCGTGATTTGCGGCGCGATTTCGCAATACAACAACACCACGCCGGTCAAGGGACCGTCGAATTATCTTTCACTGCTCGTGAATCGCGCCAGCATGAAAGGCATGATCGTCTTTGACTTTGCCGCCCGCTACGGGCAGGCCGCCCGTGAAATGGCGGGATGGATGGCCGCCGGAAAACTCAAATCGCGGGAAGACATTGTCGCTGGACTGGAAACTTTTCCCGAAACGTTGTTGAAGCTGTTTCGGGGAGAGAACTTCGGCAAGCTGCTCCTCAAAGTAGCAGACGAATGAGGTTCCGGCCCGAGAGCGCCCCGCTGTTCGCAGGAGGCAGAACGGCGCGCAGGCGCACTGGTGAAGGACGTTAGTCCATTTTTCAGGTTTTGCGAAGGATACACCATGACTGGAGAAACGAAGACAGTCCAGGTCAAGCACGATGGCAGCGTTCTGGTCGTCACCATTGACCGACCCGAGGTCAGGAACGCGGTCAATGCCGCCACAGCACGCGCGCTGGCTGAAGTCTTCATCGGGTTCGAGCACGACCCAGCGCTCAACGTGGCCATTCTTACAGGATCGACCGGGACATTTTGCGCCGGCGCCGACCTTCGTGAGATCGCTGAAGGCACGCGCGGACCGGTTGGCCAGCACGACGAGGGGCCCATGGGCCCGACCTGGATGCTGCTCAGCAAACCGGTGATCGCGGCCGTCGAAGGCCATGCTGTTGCCGGCGGCCTGGAACTCGCGTTGTGGTGTGACCTTCGCGTAGCCGCACGCGATGCGGTGTTTGGCGTATTCAATCGGCGGTTCGGCGTTCCCCTCATTGACCTGGGTACGGTGCGCCTGCCACGTTTGATCGGACAAAGCCATGCGCTCGACCTCATTCTGACCGGCCGCGCCGTCGCGGGAGAAGAAGCGCTGCAGATGGGCCTGGTCAATCGCCTGGTCGAACCCGGCCGCGCACTTGAACACGCGGTCTCGCTCGCCCGGTCCATTGCTGAATTTCCCCAGCGCTGCCTTCGTGCCGACCGGCTCTCGGCTTACGAACAGTGGTCAATGTCCTGGAACGAAGCCCGGCGCAACGAGTTGCGCCACGGTCTTGAAGTTCTTGCTTCCGGAGAAGCCGCTGCCGGCGCCGCCCGCTTTGCCGGCGGCGCCGGAAGACACGGCGCGCCGTCCGCGGACAGAGAATGAGAGCGTTTCTTGCAATGTAGACAACTTGGGACTACAAGAGATGCTTCTCTTTGAGAAACTCTTTCACAACTTGCTGAAGATCGCGATGTTCGCCGTCAACGGCAAAATTCAAGCGGCGCATGTCTTCCGCGCTGATCTTTCCGGCCAGGTCTGCCAGCGCGGGACCCAGCGCTGGATATCGCGCCAGTGTGTCTTGACGCACCAGAGGCACGGCGTCGTAGGGTGGAAAATAATGACGGTCATCCTCCAGCACGACCATGTCATGCGCTTGAATCAACCCGTCGGTGGCCGAACCGACAATTACGTCCACCTGTTTTTCGTCCAACGCGCGATATAAAAGCCCCAGGTCCATCACGCGCGGCGGTTCCGCGAAATGCAGACTGTAGGTCCCAGCCAAACCCCGGAACCCGTCCGGACGTTCCAGAAATTCGTAGCCCACGCCCATGCGCCACTGCGGCGCATATTTTTCCGCCTCGGTGAGTGTGCGGACGTGCAAGCGCCGCGCGTCCGCTCCGCGAATCACCAGAGCAAAGCTGTTGTTGAACCCCAAAGGACCGGTGACCTCCACGTTGAAACGCCGGGCGTACTCGTCTTTGACCTTCTGATAGACCTCAGCGGAACTGCCCGACGGTTTCTCTTTCAGGATTGCGGTCAGCGCGGTCCCGGTGTATTCGGGATAGAGATCAATGCGGTCCGCCAGCAGCGACTGGTGGCAGATGTAACTGCCCGCGAGATAGAAGCGGCGCTCCACCGGAAGTCCGGTCTTCTTCTCGATATACTGCGCGAGGATTTCACCCAGTACGGCCTGCTCGGTGAAATTCTTAGACCCTACCACTATGCTGTGGCGTTCGGAATTACAACCGGCAAGAAGCAGAACTCCAACAGCGACAATCGAGCATGCGCGCCGCATCAGCGATATCTCTGCAAGCGCTTCTGCACCAGTCCCAGAACAAAATCCGCGGCCAACGCAAGAACGGCCGCGGGAATTGCGCCAGCGAGGATCAATCGATTGTCAACCATGGCCAGGCCGCGAAAAACAAACTCGCCCAACCCGCCGGCCCCCACGGCCGCGGCAATCGTGGCGACGCCAATGGCGATCACCGTCGCCACGCGGATTCCCGCCATAATCGTCCCCATGGCCAGCGGCAGTTCGACCTTAATGAGCAGCTGCAGGTCGGTCATACCCATGCCCCTGCCAACTTCGCGCACGGCTGGATCAATGCCGGCGATACCAGCATAGGTGTTGCTGATGATCGGCAGCAACGCGTAGAGGGCCAGCGCCGTAATGGCTACGCGCTCCGAGCGCGCCGCCAGCCACGGCAAGGGCAACAGAAAGCCGAACAACGCCAGACTGGGAATGGTCTGGACAACATTGGTCAATCCCAGCACGGGGGTCCGCAGCTTGCTCCAGCGTGTGATCAAAACGCCGAGTGGAATGCCGATAGCGATAGCCATCACCATGGCGATGCCCACCATGCTGATGTGCTCCAGCATGGACCTGAGAATTTCAGAGCGATGGTCCGCAAAATATCGAACAGTATCATCCATAGGCTAGTTCTTTCCGCCCGGCTCCGTGGGACGCAGGAACTCCATGGCGGAGCGCAACACCGCAATATAGTCCGATACAATCGGGGCCCTCGATTGCAAGAAAGCTGCCGGAGAAAAGACGCCCAGCAACTGTCCGGCTTCCAGCACCGCAATCCGCGTCGCCAGAAGCATTGCTTCCTGCACGTCATGCGTAACAAACACAACAGTCTTGTCGAGCCGCTGCTGCAAGGACTTGAATTCCTTCTGAATGTCGGCGCGTGTCAACGGGTCGAGCGCGCCGAAGGGTTCGTCCATCAACAGAATAGGCGGACCGGCGGCCAACGCTCGCGCCAGGCCAACGCGCTGCCTCTGTCCTCCGGAAAGCTGGTGGGGATATCGTCCGCGAAATTGTTCCGCGGGCAACCCGACGAGTTCCAGCAGTTCCTCGACGCGTGCGCGGACCTTCTCCGCCGGCCACCTTTCCAGTTGCGGGACCAGAGAAACATTACTCTCGACGTTCATGTGCGGAAAGAGTCCTACTTCCTGGATCGCGTATCCGATGCGGCGGCGCAGACGAATCGGGTCCCAATCCGCGGTGGATTTCCCTTCCACTAGGACCTGGCCTTCGTGACACACCAAAAGCCGGTTGATGAGCTTGAGCGCGGTCGTCTTCCCGGAGCCACTGCGGCCCAGCAGAACCAGTGTCTCTCCCGGCATAACGGAGACGTTGAAGCTCGAAATCAGCGCGCGGCCTTCCGCTGTGCGGTACGTGACGCCCGTGAATTCGATAACAGGACCCAAGCTCGCTCCAGCGCCTTGCAATGTGATGCTCTGCATCGTACATTCCACGTTCCGCGCGCGCAATGCTTTCATGACGCCCGGTCACTCCCAGGCCAGCGTCCATGTAAGATAAAACACCACGTTGCCGCGAGGCTGGTCGGGCAAAGTCTCGGGAAAGGAGAGGCGATATGCAATCTCGCAAATTGGGACGTACCGGATTTTCGGTGTCGGAGATTGGCCATGGGCTCTGGGGTATGGGAGGCTGGACGGACTCCGACGACCAGCAGTCACGCGAGGCCCTGCAACTCTGCGTGGATCTGGGATGCGACTTCTTCGATTCCGCCTGGGCCTATGGGGAAGGAAAGAGCGATGGCCTGCTGGGCGAACTCCTGCGGAAGAAACGTGACAAACGTCTCTACGCCGCGTCCAAGGTCCCGCCGCTCAACGGCAAGTGGCCTGCATCGTCCAAATACGAATATGAAGACGTTTTTCCCGCGAAGCATGTTTCCCAATACGCGGATCTGATTCGTCGCCAGTTACAGGTTGACTCCATTGACTTGCTTCAGTTCCATGTATGGGACGATAGCTGGACCAGCGCTTCGGAGTTCCAGTCCACGGTAACCAAATTGAAGCGCGATGGCATCATCCGCAGCTTTGGTCTCAGCCTGAATCGCTGGGAACCAGCCAACGGAATCCGTGCGCTGCGCACCGGGGCCGTGGACGCCGTTCAGGTGATCTACAACATCTTCGACCAGTCGCCGGAAGACGAGCTTTTCCCGGTGTGTCAGGAATTGAACATCGGCGTGATTGCGCGCGTCCCGCTCGATGAAGGAAGCCTGGCAGGAAAGCTGAAACTGGACACCAAGTTTCCGCCAGGCGATTGGCGGAACGGATACTTCAATCCGGAAAACCTGCGCCAGACAGTGGAGCGGGTCGAACGGCTCAGAAAACTCCTCCCGCGCTCCATGACTCTCCCGCAGATGGCGCTGCGGTTTGTTCTTGCTCATCCCGCCGTCAGCACAACGATTGTCGGCATGAGGAAGCCGGAACACGTACGGCGGAACCTGGCGGTCAGCGAGTTGGAGCCATTGAGTCCAGAGTTGCTTGCGGCACTCAAAGAACACAGGTGGGACCGCAAGCCTACGTCATGGTCGCAATGAAATGATTTCTGAAGGGCGGGAAGATTACTGAACGGCCAAGGCTTGCTGTTTGATCTTTGCTCGCAGGGCTTGCCGCACCTTGTCCTCAAGAACGTCGAGCGTGAAAGGCTTTTGGATGAATACGCTGCGCGCGTCGAGCAGGTTTTGGTGGAACAGCGCATTGTCTGTGTAGCCGGACATGTAGAGCACCTTGACATTCGGCACCAGCGCCTGGATCCGTTGGGCAGCCTCGGTGCCGCGCATGCCCGGCATCACGATGTCGGTGAGCAGGATGTCCACGGTTTGACCGTTCTTCTCGACCATCTCGATGGCCTCCTCGCCGCTGGCAGCCTGCAGCACCGAGTAGCCCCGGCGGCCCAGGGCCCGCACGATCATGTGGCGAAGATCATTCTCATCCTCTATTACCAGAATGGTCTCCGCGCGTGGCAGACGGTTGTGTGAAGCCCCCGGCTGTTCCGATTCCCGGACCGTGGACGTCGCCGGGAAATAGACTTTGAACGTGGTTCCGCGCTCCGGTTCGCTATAGACACTGATGTGGCCGCCGCTCTGCTTCACGATTCCATACACTGTCGCCAGCCCCAGGCCAGTGCCCTTGCCTTCCTCTTTGGTGGTGAAAAACGGTTCGAACATCCGGGCCTGCGTGGCCTGGTCCATGCCGCATCCGGTGTCGGTGACCGCCAGCATGACGTATTCACCAGGCACGATGCCGCGTCGACGGCGGGTGTACTTCTCATCCAGTCCCTCGTTGCGGGTCTCGATGGTGATCTTGCCTCCCTCCGGCATGGCGTCGCGGGAATTCACAATTAAGTTGAGCAGCACTTGTTCCAGTTGTCCGCGGTCCGCATAAATGGAAGCAAGCTGACTTCCCGGGACAAATGCCAGGTCTATGTCTTCACCGATGAGCCGCGGCAGGATCTTGGACATGTCCGCGACCACCACGTTCAGGTCCATCGTCGCTGGCATGAGCACCTGTTTGCGGCTGAAGGCCAAAAGCTGGCGCGTGAGCGCCGTCGCCCGGTCCGCTGCGTTCTTAATGCGGTCCGCGTCGTTACGCCGGGGATCGCTGGAAGAGAACGTGTCCATCAGCATCCGGATGTAGCCGCTGATGATGGTGAGCAAATTATTAAAGTCGTGTGCAACTCCACCCGCCAGCCGGCCCACGGCTTCCATTTTTTGGGATTGGCGAAGCTGGTCTTCCAAAGAGCTTTGGGCACTCAGGTCTTCGGCCACGCCTTCGTAGCAGAAGGTCTCACTGTTCTGGGACACGATCTTGCGGCAAGCTAGACGCACCTTGACCTGCGAGCCGTCTCTCCGCGTGAGCAGGACCTCGCCCTGCGCGCTCCCCGTTACCTGTAGTTCTTCCATCACGCTCTGAAATTCCTGTTTATCCCGGAATAGCGCGCCGAAGGAATCAAGTTTCGTTAACTGCTCGGTGGACTCAAACGCGAGTGTTTCCAGTAAAGCCGGGTTCGCCGCCTCGAACTCCTCAAAAGCATTCAGCCGAAAAATGCCGCAAGGCGCATTGTTCACCAACGACCGGTATTGAGCCTCGGAGCGTGTCAGGTCAGCGTGAGATTTCCGAAGTTCCAGGGACTGGGCCGCCAGCGTCTCTACAAGTTCCAGCCGGTGTTGCAAACGGCTGGCTTCGAGCACCCCGAACGCCATGGCGAAGACACTGATCAAAGACAGCCCCTCGCCATACCACCAGGGGGACGTCCACGCCGGACCCACGGTTTGCCCCAGCACCGCCAGAACATACAGGTACAATCCCAGCGAAAAGAACAAAATGACGGTATTGCGCTTGCGCAAGAACAGCCTCACCGAAAATAGCAGGATCGCGGAGGTGAACCCGCCGAGCAGGATATACGTTGCCGTCTGGATCGCGCGGGCGTAGGCCGGCGTGTGAAAAATGGGACCGTCCAGGAGGAAAAAAGTGGCGGCAACCGCCGCAAAAAGCAGCGCCAAGGCCGCCTGGAACCAGGGGCCGCGTTCTATCCAGCGACGCGAAGAATGGCGCGCGTCTTGCCACGAAAACAGAACGACCGTAACGGTACAGAATAAAGCCATCCAGATCATCAAAGCAGTCCGCGCGGTCACAAGATGCACTGAATCGCGCAAAACGGAAGACACCGCGTTCAATGTGGCCAATCCCATGAACCCGATGCTCAAAGATGCCAGCGCTGGGTGACGCGCACGCCGTGACTCAGCGGCCAGCCAGGCTGCGATAACGGAATTTACAATTGCCGTCGAGCAACCGAGCACAGCATGCACCAGGGGGCTATACCACACGCCGGCAGCGCGATTCACCAGCGCAAACAACACCATGGTCGGCGCGGCTGCGGCCAGAAAACCGAGCAGAATGATCGGACGCACACTTAGCCGGTCGGAGATGGGGAGCTGGTCCACGAGTGCCCGAAGTTTACCCTTGCCCGGAGGGATGGCACAAGGCACCAAATGTACCGTTACTTTCAGGCATGGCCTTTCGTGTAATCTGCCGCAAGGAGTTAAGTAACTATAGGTAGAATGATAGCTGTGCCTTCAGAACATCAGACTAAATAGGTTTTTGTCTTTCTTTTCTTTTATTGAAAAATACTTAGAAAACCAGCGATTCGGGTCCCACTCTACTCTCGGCAAAGACGTTTCTTGGAGTTCTCTTAACTTAGCTTTTCTGGCCTGATCCACCCATCAGATCTCTTCACCTGACCGCTCCGGGCTGGCGTCAGAAATACTTCTCAGTGTGAACCAGGGACGGAAACCGCCCCCGGAAAGAGCCACTCCGCACGCTCGCAACTGCTGACACAAGCTATCAATCCAAAGGAACTTCACCAGAGATTATCTCTGTTCCGGCAACTTGCACTTGACTCCGCTCCACTGGATTGTTGCTGAAACAATATTTCCAGTGGTCGCCTTCTTAGCCGTCCCCTCGCCATTTCACTCAACGAAATACCAACTTCTCTCTATTGAATCATTCTCTCGAGTCGGGTACCCTTTTCTGCTGTTGAGGCCCTAAGATCGAAGATCAGGCCGATGCGATAGCGCGCAAGACCTGCGACGACTGCACTGTCTTGGCCTTCAAAAACCAGGCGGCAGAAATTGCGGACGTGAGTCCGTTGCTAATGATAATGAATGGTTCTGGAGGCCAACATGCCAAATGATCCGACTTCACGACGTACATTCCTGAAAGTAGCCGGTGCGGGGTTGGTCGGCGCGGCTACCAGCCTGAGAGCGGCGAGCTATGCGCGGGTATTGGGAGCAAATGACCGGGTGCGTGTCGGCCTGGTCGGTTCGTCCGACCGCGCGCGGTCCGCTCTGATTCCCTCCTTCTATAAACATGCAAATGAACTCAACTTTGACCTGGTCGCCGTTTCCGACATCTGGAGCCTCCGGCGAACTGAAGCTGCCGAGTATTTTCAAAAGCGTTTTGGCAAGACGGTTGCGTTGGCACGTAACAACGAAGAACTTTATGATCGCAAAGACGTCGACGCCGTGTTCGTTGCTACGGCGGACTTCCAACACGCGCTCCATGGAGTAGAGGCCGTCCGGGCGGGCCGGGACGCATATATCGAGAAGCCGATGGCCAATACCATGTCCGATGCCCGCGCTCTGCGCCAGGCGGTGCATGAAACTGGCCGCGTCGTGCAAATCGGAAGCCAGCGCAGGAGCACGCCCGTTTATCAGCAGGCCTATGACTTCATCGACTCCGGAAAGTTCGGCGATATTGTCGCTGTCGAGATGTCGTGGAACGTAAACCAGCCGGGCCGCTGGCGGCGTCCGAAGCTCGTGCCGCAGATGCGCGAGCAGGACACAGACTGGAAACGCTTTCTGTTGAACCGGCCAGCGGAACCATTCAATGCCCGCAAGCACCTTGAGTTCCGTCTGTTCTGGCCGTACTCCTCGGGCATTCCCTGCCAATGGATGGTGCATCAGATCGATACGGTCCATTGGTTCGCGCGCCTGCCCCGCCCTCGCTCTGTGGTCGCGAACGGCGGCATCTACGTGTGGCACGACGGCCGGCAGAATTGGGACACCATGACCGCCGTATTCGATTACGGTCCGCTCGACAATCCCGCGAAGGGCTTTGAAGTGATCTACTCATCGCGGCAGACTAATTCCGCGGGCGGTACCAAAGAGGTGTACTACTCCAACGGTGGCACTCTGGACCTGGAAAAACACAGAGTGACGCCCGAAGGCGGATTGACGGAGAAGTACGCGAAAGAAATGGACATGAAGCCCAACCTGCTGCCGGAGCAACAGCTGGCCCAGGCCGCAGGAGTAGAGACCGCAGCCGACACAGGAGCGGACGATTCCACTTCTGCCAACGTGCGCAACTGGATGGAATGCGTTCGCAGCCGCAAGAAACCCAACGCTGATATTGAGGCCGGCTACAGCCACTCGGTTGCTTTGTGCATGACCATTGCCGCGATCCAAACCGGACAGCGCGCAACATTCGACGACGCTAAACAGGAAGTCGTTGTCGGAGGGGTCAATCTAAGGTCGTAGCGTGGCTTTTTGATGACCGATCGTGATGGGTCGAGGGCGAGTAAGAAGGTAATCACATACTGAAGAGGAGAGTGGAGATGTCCTTTGAAATTTCACGTCGCAAGTTTCTGGCGGGCCTGGGCACGGCAGCAGCTGCAACGGCGACATCGTCGGTACCCGCCGTGGCCCTGTTCGAGCCACCGCTCTACCCGCCCATCGATCTCTCGTATTTTGACACGCCCATAGGTCCCGCCCCGGCGGAGCTTCTCTTCGGCTATGCGGCGATTACCTGGGGCGGGAACGATCGGCAGGCCATGGATGACATTAGCGCGCTGGGCTTTCCCGGTATTCAGTTGCGCGCGAATGTCGTCAAGGAATTCAGCACACCGGGCGAACTGAAGGACCTGTTGCAGAAACATAAGCTCACCATGGTGGCGCTCTCCAGCGGTGCCGTGCGAATTGACCTGCCAGAAGCCGATGAAATCGCGAAGCACACTGCGAACGCGAAGTATGTCCACGATCTGGGCGGGCTCTATCTTCAAGTAACCGACCAAAAACCGAAGGACCGCGCAATTGACGCTGCCGACTACAAACGCCTGGGGCGCATGATCACGGAGATCGGCAAGCGTACTGCCGATCTGAGTATCTCCCTCGGGTATCACAACCATATGGGAACGTTAAGTGAACATCCGGAGCAGCTCGACCAGATATTGAGCGCCGCCGATCCGCGGTATGTGAAATTAGAGCTTGATGTGGCTCATTATTTCCAGGGCGGTGGAGACCCGGCCAAGGCGATCCACACATACGGCGATCGCTTGCTCTTTCTGCATATAAAGGATGTGGAGCCAGCGGCAGCCGCGCCGGACCAGACAAAAGGCTATCGCTGGGTCGAGTTGGGTCGCGGCAAGGTGGACTTGCCTGCGGTGTTCGACTCGCTGCGCAAAGTCAATTTCCGCGGGTGGGCCGTTGTCGAGCTGGACAGCGTACCCGACAGCTCAAGAACGCCAAAAGAATCGGCTGCGATCAGCAAAAAGTACCTCGAAGAAAAGCTCGGCTTAAAAATGTGAACTCCTGGAACGCAGCGAACGCTGATTGGTCATCGCAGCACCAGTCGTAGCCGGGGAGTTGGTTCGCGCGTGTGATCTCCAACTGCGCCTCCGCTTCAAGGATGCGGGCCGCTGCGATGAGGAAATCTTTATCTCCGATCACATTTCGTGTCCCGCCAGTTAAAAGCATTCACAGCGTCTAAATCCGCCCGGTCGGCGCTTTAGTGTAGACAACTCCAACTCCATCTTCGCAGTTTTCTGGATGAACTTTAAGCAGGGACAGCTGTACGCCCGCGTCACTCTGTGCCAGTACCAGCAAGAGCGGTGCTGCTCCCTTCGAACACACACATCGTCGATTTCTCTATTTGGTCAAAGAGATTCTGCCGATAATGACAACAGAACAGCAAAACAAACAAATGAGTGGCGCGTGAGTTCCACTCATGTGGAGGATCTGTGAAAACAGTCGGACGTACGTGTGTCGTTTATTTAGCCTCAATCTTTGCCTTCCTGGTCTACTCGGGATGCCTCTTTGCACAAAGCCCCTCTTGTGGTCAGCCCGACGACGGACTCATTCATGTTCCGCTTAACTACAACACTTTCACTCCGCCCGCCGAAGGGCAAAGTTATGTTGATCCCCAGTACGGATGTACCGTTACCCGTTTGACCAACAGTATGCAGGACAGTCCGATTGTGCCACGGCATCATTACTACTCCACACTTACGCCCTTTAACGCCAATTCCACCGATGTCATGGTCTTTTTGGACAGCGGCTCCAATGAGATCAGAGACGTCCACGGCAACATGGTTGTCTCCGCTGCCAGCATGCCGAACGCGAACACTGGGGATGAGCCCTGGGACCCGACAGATCCAAGTGCTTTTTATTATGTAAATGGCAACCAATTCCTGAAGGGTACGGTTTCAGGAGGAACTGTGGTCAGCACGGTCCTGCATACCTTCTCAAATTTCGGCCAGGTCAACATTCCTGATGAGGAAGACTTGACTGACGATGGGACCAAAATCTGGCTCATTGGCAATCCCGGCTCCGAGTGCGCAGGGACCGGAATTCTCTACGACCGTGCTACGGATTCTGTAATCTCGCAATCTCTCACTCTGAGCAGTTGCCACAAGATCCAGATTTTTCCCTCTGGAAAGATGCTTTGTACCAACTGCAACGGCAACAACGTCACTATCTACAACACAGACGGAAGCCTCTATTGGAATCCTCCATATCCTGGTTCGGCACACGGCGATGTAGGCACGGATTTGCAGGGCCGCGAAGTGCTTATCCACACCGCAAACGGAGAGCCATCCCTGAATGCCTGTGCGGACGCATGGAGCAGCCTTACAGTCGTCGACATTAATGCGAAGGCCCCGGTAAATTGCCTGATCAACGGAATCCCGGCCTGGCACGTGAGCTACCGAGACAGTTCCAAGGGCTGGGCGGCCGTCTCATTCTTTGACTCGGGTGCATGCCCGGACTACTCCTGCTTTTTTCCGCAAAATCTAATTTCTACCTGGCAAAACTTGTGGCCACACTATGCCGAAGAAGTCATTTTGGTAAAAATAGACGGCTCGCAGATCCAGAGGATTGCCCACCATCGTTCGCGGACCGCAGAGTACTACTGGGCCCAATCTCACGCCGTCATCAGTCGAGATGGGAAATATGTCGCCTTCGACAGCAATATGGATATCAGCAACTCGGGCTTTGTCAGCCCCAATCAATATAGCGACGTCTACCTGGTCCCAGCTCTGGCAGCGTCTTCTTCTTTGTTGACGATTTCGCCGGCCACAATCGCTCTCACTGCTGGAGGGTCCCGGACGTTCAGCGCGAGTGGCGGCGCTTCTCCGTACACTTTCAGCATTCTGACCAACAACTCTGGTGGAGCGATCAATGCTTCCACGGGCGCTTACACAGCTGGCGCCAACGGCGGCGTAACTGATACGGTCCGAGTCGCTGACTCCGCCAGTAACACCGGCAATGCTACAGTCACGGTCCTCGCATCTCTTCTCATCTCACCCGCAACGGCGGCCGTAAACGCCGGAGGTTCACTGTCCTTCAGCTCAAGCGGCGGCGCTTCGCCTTACACTTACAGCATTGTGGCTAACAACTCCGGGGGAACCATCAACGCTTCCACCGGTGCTTACACCGCCGGCACGAAGGCGAGCGTAACTGATACTGTCCGAGTTACGGACTCCGCCAGCAACACAGGCAATGCCACAGTCACAGTTCGAGCGGCCCTGTTAATCTCTCCTGCGTCGGCGGCTGTAACCGTGGGAGGGTCGCAGACGTTCAGCGCGACCGGCGGCGCTTCGCCTTACACTTTCAGCATTCTGACCAACAACTCTGGCGGAGCCATTAATGCTTCCACCGGTGTTTATACGGCCGGATCCACGGCCGGAGTAACCGATATTGTCAGACTCACAGATGCTGCTGGCGCCACCAGCAATGCCACGGTCACGATCCAGGGGATTGTAGTGATTTCACCTGCGTCTGCGGCCGTAAACGTCGGCGCCTCGCAGACCTTCACCGCGAGCGGCGGCGCTTCGCCTTACACTTTCAGCATTCTGACCAACAACTCTGGCGGAACCATCAATGCTTCCACCGGCGCCTATACCGCCGGCACGAAGGGTGGCGTAAGCGACACCATCCGGGTTACGGACTCCGCTAGCAACATCAGCATCGCCACAGTCACAGTTCGGGCGGCGCTGGTGATCTCACCCGCATCGGTGGTCTTAAACGCCGGAGGCGCGCAGGCGTTCAGCGCGAGCGGCGGCGCTTCTCCTTACACTTTCAGCGTTGTAACCAACAACTCTGGCGCAACCATCAATACTTCCACCGGCGCTTATACGGCTGGCACGAAAGCCGGCGTAACTGACACCGTCCAGGTCACGGACTCCGCCGGCAACACCAGCAATGCCACAGTCACGGTTCGGGCGGCGCTGGTGATCTCACCCGCATCGGTGGTCTTAAACGCCGGAGGCGCGCAGGCGTTCAGCGCGAGCGGCGGCGCTTCTCCTTACACCTTCAGCATTGTGACCAACAACTCCGGCGGAACCATCAATGCCTCCACCGGCGCATATACAGGCGGCACGAAGGCCGGCGTGAGCGACACCATCCGGGTCGCGGACTCCGCTGGCAACATCAGCAACGCCACAGTCACAGTCCGGGCGGCGCTGGCGATCTCACCCGCATCGGCGGCCTTAAACGCCGGAGGCGCGCAGACCTTCAGCGCGAGCGGCGGCGCTTCTCCTTACACTTTCAGCATTGTGACCAACAACTCCGGCGGAACCATCAATGCCTCCACCGGCGCATATACAGGCGGCACAAAGGCCGGCGTGATTGACACCGTCCGCGTTACAGACTCCGCGAGCAACACCAGCAATGCCACAGTCACGATCAACGCGAACGGTTGCAACGCCATTGCGAAAGTTCAAACAGTAACAGCGGCTTCTGCTTCCACCGCAAGTCGATCAGCATCGATCACAGAAACCGCAGGCCATCTGCTCGTAGCCGCTGTTTACTGGAACGGTTCTGACACTGCTTCCATATCCGATAGCCTGGGGAACACCTGGAACAGTGTCCCCGTGCAAAATAACGCTGCAACCGCTACTGACGTTCGCATTTTTTATGCGCAAAATGTGAAGGGTGGCGCCAACACAGTCACGGTGAAACAACCATGGGCGGTCACCGTTGGCTTCTACCTGATCGAATACTCGGGCATCGCGACCACCAACGCTCTCGATGCGACCAGCGGCAAGATCGCTCCTGGCTCTTCCCACTCCATTGATAGCGGCAACGTGACGACCACGGGATGCCGTGATTTGGTGGTCGGGTTGTTCGCCGATACCTGGGGAGGCGGCACTATGGCCGCGGGACCTGGCTGGATCAGTAGAGGAACGGACGCTAATTTCTACTCTCTGGTCGTCGACAACGGGGCCGGAGGAACCGGCACATTCGATCCGAAGGCAAGTTTGGTCGGATCAAATTCCGACGCTGCCTGGGCCGCTACTGCCGCCAGCTTCAAAGCAAAGCAGTGACGACAACAAAAAAGGCCCAACCCCGCAACCGCGGGGTTGGGCCTCTTATAGTCAAGATGACGTTCAGGCTGAGTCAGAGCTGACGATTCGACGGCCTCCTCGTCAGTCCGGCCTGGTCTTATGCTGCTGTTGTCTTGGCGTGGTCCCCAATATCAGCATCTAGCAGCGGACAATTTTCGGGGAGCAAATTCCATTCGTAGCGTTTCTGGTGTCGACCACAAGTTGCGACTCGCTCACAATACGCTCGTAGTCATAGTCCGAGTGGTCGGTGACAATCACCACACAGTCATACTGTTCGAGATCCTTGAGTTCAACACGGTCCATGTTGAGTTCATAGTGCCGTCCCCGGCCCACATGAGAGAAGAACGGATCGTGATAGCAGACCAGAGCACCTTGTTTTTGTAACAGCTCAATGATAGTCAAAGCCGGCGATTCGCGCAGATCGTCAATGTCCTTCTTATAGGCAACACCCAGCACCAGGGTGCGCGCGCCGCTGACAGTCTTCTTGCGCTCGTTCAGGGCCGAAGTGATTGAGGCAACGACGCTGTATGGCATTGCGGCATTGATCTCGCCCGCTAGTTCGATGAATCTCGTATGGAAGTCGAACTGTTTGGCCTTCCAGGAGAGATAAAATGGATCAATCGGGATACAGTGTCCCCCAAGCCCTGGCCCGGGATAAAACGGCTGAAAGCCGAATGGTTTGGTGGAAGCCGCGCGGATCACCTCCCAGATGTCGATTCCCATACGCAGCGCCAGCAGCTTCAGTTCGTTTACCAGGGCGATATTCACGCAGCGGTAGATATTCTCCAGAAGCTTGGTCATCTCCGCGACGGCCGGACTGGACACACGTACGACGCGATTAAAGATCGTGCCGTAAAGCGCCGCGGCCAAATCGGCGGCAGCCGGATTCAGTCCGCCCACGACCTTGGGAATATCACGGCGGGCCACGCTGTCATTGCCGGGATCTTCGCGTTCGGGGGAGAATGCTACACAGAACTCACCGGACGCGGTCGCCTCTCCGCGCGCCGCTTTTAGCCCGAGGCTGTTGCCCTTCTCCAGGATCGGGACCAGTACTTCTTCGGTGGTTCCGGGATAGGTCGTGCTTTCCAGCACAATCAACTGACCCGCACGCAGATGCGGGGCTACGGCTTCCGCGGTCGCCTTGATGTAACTGAGGTCCGGTTGGTGGAAATCATCGAGTGGAGTCGGGACACATATGATGACTGCATCCATTTCGCGGATCTGACTGTAGTCGGAGGTGGCCGCAAATCCATTCTTTTTGGCTCCTTGAATTTCCGTGGGCGGAATGCGAAAGATGTAAGAACTTCCTTCGCAGAGCAAAGAGACTTTTCGGCTGTCGATATCAAAGCCGGTAACGGGGAGACGTTGCTCGGAAAACAGCAGCGCCAAAGGCAAGCCTACGTATCCCAGTCCAATGACCCCGACGCGGGCTGTGCGGCTATCGATCTTTGCACAGATGCTATCTAACGTCGCCGTGGCGCTGCTCATACTTGAATTACCTCCAGTGTTGTTTCTGCCGGATTCATGTTCGTGCAACCAGAACTCAAAGACCCGAGTGCCAAACCTCGGTCGCCGGGAGAATCCAAATCAAGCCATGGGGCATCCACCGGTTCCCAGAGAGGAACCACGGTGAACGCCCCACACCCCCGGTCTCATCACGCCACTGCGTAGAATGGCTCAGGCTTGACGTCAACAGTGGTTGGAAGCGGTTGTATGTTCGGGGCGGTCAGCTGCCCGAGTAAGCCGATCACGGTCAGGGTTGCGGAATTGGATGTGCCGCCTCCGGGAGCTGCGTTGAATACGGTGATTGTGCGTTGCCCAACACTCAAGATGTCATTATTTGAGATCTGAGCAGTAAGTTGAGTGGGACTCATAAAGGTCGTTGGGCGCGGAGAACCATTGACCTGTACCACGGACCCATGTACAAATCCGGATCCGTTCACTGTAAGAGTAAAGCTTGACCCCAACGCGAGTGCGGTTGAGGGCGAAATGCTTGAGATCGAGGGCACAGGATTAAGTACAGCGAGGGTTTGCGCCGCCGAAGTCCCGCCACCCGGAGAAGGATTGAAGATGGTGATGGACAGATTGGCCCCCGTAGCCACGTCGGATGCAGGGATCTGTGCCGTTAACCCGGTACCGCTGACAAAAGTTGTGGTTCGCGTAGCTCCATTGACCTGCACCACTGAGCCAGGGATGAAGTTGCTTCCGGTTAGCGTTAAGGTAAATCCTGCGCTCCCGGCGGAAACACTGGCTGGCGAAATGCTTGAGAGCGAAGGTATCGGATTGTTGACCGCCAGGCTCAGTGCGGCCGAGATGCCGCCACCTGGCGCGGAGTTCACTACGGTGATGGAGAGTGTTCCAGCGGAGGCGACATCGCCCGCGGGAATCACCGCCGTGAGTTGCGTGCCGCTGACGAACGTGGTGCTCCGGCTGGAGCCGTTGACCTGCACCACCGAATTGGGAACAAAGCTGCCACCATTGAGGGTCAAAGTAAACCCAGCGCTTCCTGCGTTGATGCTACTCGGCGAAATACTCGAAAGTGAGGGTATCGGATTGCTGACCGCGAGGCTCAGTGCTGCGGAGGTGCCACCGCCTGGAGCGGAGTTCACTACGGTGACCGACAGCGTTCCGGCAGAAGCGACATCTCCGGCGAGAATCGCCGCCGTGAGTTGCGTGCCGCTGACGAACGTGGTGCTCCGGCTGGAGCCGTTCACCTGCACTACCGACCCATTAACATAATTCGAACCAGTCACGGTCAGCGTAAAGCCCCCACTTCCGGGGCTGACGTTAGCCGGTGAAATGCTCGATAGCGAGGGCACCGGATTGTTGACCGCGAGGCTCTGCGCGGCCGAGGTACCACCACCTGGGGCGGAATTGACTACGGTGATGGAAATGGTTCCGGCCGAAGCAACATCTGCGGCGGGTATTGTTGCCGTCAGTTGCGTGCTGCTGACGAACGCGGTGTTCCGGCTGGATCCACCCACCTGCACGACAGATCCATTAACAAAATTCGAGCCGCTCACCGTCAGCGTGAAGTCGCCGCTTCCGGCAGTCGCTGATGATGGAGACAGGCTCGCAAGGGAGGGCGCCGGGTTGTTGACGGTGAAAGGCAGTGATGCGCTTGTGCCGCCGCCGGCCGTAAAGACGGAGATGGAGAGAGACCCCGCAGTGGCAAGGGAGCTCGCCGGAATTACCGCCGTCAACTGCGTGCTGCTTCCAAAGGTGGTATTGAGATTCATACCATTCAACTGCACTGCCGACGCGCTGGTGAAATTTGTCCCCGTAGCTGCAAGGGTGACGGCACCGCTTCCTGCCGTGGCCGAGGCTGGAGAAATGGCGGTCAGGGTCGGCGCGACCGGCGTGCTCGGAGAAATAGTGAGATTCACCGTGTTGGAGGTCCAACCCAGGCCTTCAGAGTTCACCACGTTCAACGCTTCTTGTCCTGCCTGGGCCATATCGCTGGCGTTGAGTTGAACACTGACTTGAGTAGCGCTGATGAACGTTGTTGTCCGGGCTGCACCGTTTACGTTTACCTGGGAATCGGAGAAGAAATTGGAGCCTGTTAGTGTAACTGTTTGCGTGGAGCTTCCTGCCGTCACACTCGTTGGAGAGATGCTGCGCAGGATCGGCATGGTGGTCGAGCTCTGAAGAAGCGGATTGATGATCGCTGTCATTTGAGCGTTGGTGATCGCCAGGTTGAGCCAGGATTGGCCAACCTGAGGAGTGGACGACCAGAAATTTTCTCCCCGGAACTGGTCCGTCGTGGCGTCGATCGTTGTCTGGCCGTTGAAGCCACCGATGCTGAAGTTCGTCCCAATGCCGCCGCGGACGGCATACAGTAAAGATATTTGTCCAAACGCGTGTACCGACTGAGGACTGATTCCCTGCGAAGTTGAATACAATTTGTATGCAGCCGCCACAGGGTCTTGTGTCGGATCCGCGGACGTCGATGTTCCGGTCAGCACATTGATCGTAGCGTTGACTCCGACGGATACAATCTCGCCGGGCCAGTTGACGAATACGAAATTCGCCGCATCGGTATCATTCATAAAGTTACCTTCTGATCCGGAGGGAAACCAGCCGCCATTGGAGACGAGGCGCCTCACTTTTTTAGTCACAAGCTGTATTCCCGTAAGCGGGCTGATCGCATCCGGTTGGCTCTGCAATAAGCCCTGAAGCGGCTGATAATATCCGTTCGCCAGGATATAGACACTGTTATCGGCAGCGCCTGCCAGAGCCTGCCGATAAACGGTTACGGCATCCGGATAATTGGAGCGAATGTCGCCAGCGGTGCCGAATTGCTTCGTAATCTGTTGTGTATAAGCACTTGTGTTCGAGCCGCCTGTGTTCGGAGTGGTTCCCATGTGCGCACCAATTGGCACGCCGGGATGGTTGTAGTAATTCGCGACGACTCGCATGGTGGGACAGCTGTAGTCGTTGGCCGATGAGCAAATCAACGCGAGTACATTCACTTCACCTCGATCAGCCATCGCCCACAGAACTGCGTGTGCCCCCACATCATCTACATCAATGGCCATACCCGAATCTATGATCAAATTGACAGGCGGCGTTGGCTCCTGAAGTTGTGAGTGAGCAAGAGGTGCGGCAAAAAGCAGGCAGTAAGCAAGCGCGCAAATCGGTATTGACCTTTTCATGGGACATCCTTTCGTACGTTAGCGGCGCTACCGTCCACGACTGGAGAGTGGACTCAAACTGATTCAGGCGTTCGGCGCGCCCCTACCCGCCGCCTGATTGATGAGCTCTACCTCGTCCGAAAACATATGCCCACTCATGCTTGCTGACAATCCGACGGAGGCTGGATTTTTCGAGGAGGAGACTCTGTACGCCAGTACAAAGAAATACGGACGGGAATCGGACCAATCGCTCTCGGGGCCTCAAGGCCCCCTGTCCGCTCAGTGGATTCTCGCACGGCGAATGGTCAGCATTCGTCAACAATTCGCTTGAGCGTACGGGAAAATGGCGGCAAAGCGGACAACAACACCAGGAATGCCAGAACGACGGTCCATAGGAGTCGCATCAGCCGAGCGCTCCATTGTTGTTGCGGGAACATTCGATCTGCATAGCGACACTCGTTCTTCAGACGAACCATTGCGGATTGCCCCGCCGCAGGCGACGCGGAGGGGCCCTGGGGTTTGGAACGGAAGGGGCCAGGCTGCGATCTCAGCTGAAACATCCGTTTCCAGTGATCGACCATCCGAAACACGGATTGCAATTCCAATTCCAGCTCCCATCGGTTCGGATACAGGTTCCTGCGCAGGAGATGCGGATTACTCGCTCTAGCCGGCAAGTTCTCGCCATCCAGGCTCGATGCAAAATACGGGTATACGGATGCCGCGATTTCGATTGCCTGCAATGATAAGTTCTCCGGCTTGCCAAAGGGAAATGCGAAAAACCGAATCGGCGCACCTAGATGGGTCTCCAGGTCCTTCTTGGACTCGACAAATTCTTTCTTCAGAATCATTGCATGAACCGACCCGCAATCCACGTGTGTCCGTGTATGGCTGCCAAATTCCGCACCACGACGCCCCCAATACCGGATCTGACTCCATGTCAAGGGCAAGTGTCCTTTTGTTCCGTGCAACAAATCATGCTGAAATTCTCTTTGAACATCCACCGGCTCGGTGGTGATGAACAACGAGACTGGAATACCCGCTTCGTCGGCTACCGCCCGCAGGCTTACGAAATTGTCCTGGTATCCGTCATCAAAGGTGAGCACAACCGTTGGCTCCATGACGTTTCCAGAGCGCAGAAGTACGACGGCGCGGTCGAGACTCACCACCCGGTAGTGTCTCTGCAGAAAAGCAACCTGGCGCCAAAAGGTCTCTGTGGATATGCCCATACGATGCGGACGATCCGATACCAGATGATGGGTCAGAATCAGCACCGGATATCGACCGCGCCATCTTCGGTACCAGTTGCGGACGACAAACCATGGCGAGCACAGCAAGAGTGTATCCACGCACAATTTCCAAATCCCCCGATAACGCTGGCGAACCGGGGTGGCCGGTGTGCCTGGGAGAAACGACCGTTGAAATTGCGCAACGTAAGGCGAGTAGACTTCATGCACCCATTGCGCTACTTCTTCCGATGCTTGCGTCGCACTTCCCTGGCGGAGGGCCTTGGCTGTTTCGACCAACAGATCATCTGCGATCATGTCGGTCTTCAGGGCAAGCCCCAACAGCGCATCATACGTTTGCGATGGAACAGCCAAAGAAGCTATGGTGCGCGGCTCTTCCAACCCGCGCCCGAAGTATTGAAGCCGAAGGTGAACGCTGTCCTTGGCCATCGCCGGATCAATGGCGGCGCCCTGGGACACTCTGACCAGTCCGCGCGACGGGAGCGACAACAGTTCCCGGCTCAGGGGGACTTCGCCCAGCACAATAGCCAAGTCGACAGGCCCTTGAACGAGCTCCAGGACCCTTGGATCGCCGACATTACGGGCCGCTACAAACGGGTATCCGGCTTGCCTGCACTTTTCGTCCAGGTTTCCGGTTGTGAATCTCCGCACAACATTCAGGCCGCGCGGACAGCCGTGCACGCACCATACCGCCCAATGCATCAACTCTTCCAGCGCACAACCCAGCCAGCGACTCGCTTTAGCGAAGGCGCCGCCGGAGACGAGATTCTGGTCCGTAGCCCCGGCAGCGATTAGCTGCTGCGCAAGGGGCAGCTGAGGCAAAGGCTGTTGAATAATCCCGGAGATTACGGCGTCCGGCATCTCCCGCTTGATGCGATCAACGATTCTCCACGTGCGGGAAGGCCGGCTACCTGACAACAGCAGAATACGAAGGGAGTCCATGGTGTTGAGTGTTGGATGTCGAGAAAAAGAGCTGCTGCACCTGTTCGAGTGACACGCCTATGAAATCAGGTAGCGCGTCGCTGGCTCCTGCCTGGAGGAGGGCTTGTGCACGGCATGAGTCTGCGATCCCCACAGGCGTCATTCCAGCTGCCTTCGCTGCCAGAACCCCTGACACCGAATCCTCGAAAACAAGTGAATCGGCGGGCCGGACTCTAAGCTGCGCGGCGGCTTTGCGGTAGATCTCCGGGTCAGGCTTGCCTCGGGTGACATCGTCTCCCGTCACAATAGTTCGGAAGTAGTGCGTGAATTGCAGCAGATCCAGGCTCCGATGTACCCGCTGGCGGCCGCCACACGAAGCCACGGCCATCGGCACGCCGGCCCGGCCCAGCTCACACAGCACCTCCTGAACCCCTGCTATAGCGATCGTGTTCCCCATCTCTTCCTGGAAAAGTGCCTCTTTTTCTTGAGTGCAGGCACGCAGTTGATCGCTGGCGAGCTCGCCCAGAAAACATCGCAATATCTCCTCTTTCTTTCTGCCGGAACGAACAAGTTCAATGTCTGATTCCGTCATTTGCCTGCCATGGAGCAGGAGGAATTTTCTCCAGGCAGTCATGTGGCTGGGATGGCTGTCCACCAGGACCCCATCCATGTCGAAGATCACGGCTTTCAACATTGGCCGGGCCCCTGCGCGGAAGAAGAATTCAACCCCGGCCAGTTCAATTGCACGTCACGGTAGCTGACCGGAGTGCCCACATCGACGAGATAGTCGGAAATCAGATAGGCTTTCATCCGGCCAACCAGATTAGGCAGTACATGGAACCCCAAGTCGGCCGGGATTCGCTCCGGAATTTCATCGAAAATTGAGGGGGTTGCCACCAGAATTCCGGAAAACGCCAGGTTGCTCACGGGACGCGAGGGCTTTTCCGCGAAGTCACGAACGGTTTGATACTGATCGACCGTTACGATTCCACACTGGCTTGGATCCGCCGCTCTGTTGACTCCGATAGTCGCAATTTGCCCTCCCGCGCGGTGCAACGCCAACATGCAAGTGAGATCCATGTTCGTCAGAACGTCCCCATAAAAAACCCAAAAATCTTCCCCCGGTTTGATCCAACCCCGGTTTGCCAACAAAGTTCCCGCACTTCCCAGCAGCGTATCTTCGTGCACCATGTGCACTTTGAAGCGGCCGTTGTGAGGCTGGAGAAAGTCTCGGACGGCCTTGGCGTGAGAATGAGTGTTGATAAGGACCTCATCAATCCCCTGCCGGCGGCACAGTTCGAGCCAGATCTCCAATAACGGCACACCTTGGATGGGCACGAGGCATTTAGGAATCGCGTCAGTCAACGGCTTTAGACGCTCCCCGGTCCCCGCGGCGAGGATGAATGCTTTCATAGGCGTATTGGGCATCGGAAGGCTGCGATCAGGCAAGTGCACCCTGCGCCGATTGCCGGAAACAGCCAGCGTGCTCTACAGTTTTGCTTCGGACAAACGAAGCATGGGGCGCAGCTTAGGCCGCAACAAAGTGCGATCTTCCGGAGTCAGCCACACAATCCACGCGGCAGCGGTTGCAATCGCTGTTGTAGACAAACTCATAACCATCCACCGCACCAGCATTGGGCCGGGCATCGCACTGTGAATCAGCCAGGCAACCGTCAGAACGGCCGCGGCGACCACGCCGAAGCCGATCCAAAAACGCAACGCAAATCCAGCATACGATTCGCCGATAATCTGGCACGTAGCCTTGATCACAAAATGGTAACAGCCTATTGCCTCCCCGAAAATCAATCCCAGAGGAATTGCCCAAGCGCCAAGCTGGTGAATCAGAGCCGCCGCTGTCGTGATGCCGGCAACTGCCGCAATGAAGTATCCGACTGCCTGGACGTGGTGACGATTCGTGGCAGTCGCCACTGTGGAGCTTGCCGCCCAAGGTGTCTGCAATGCCAGCAGCACAAGAAAGAGCCGCAACAGGACGACATCCGGCTGGATGCGTCCGCGCGTCCAGACGGTAAGCATCTGTGGGCCTTCGTACCAGATCACGGCAACAATAGCGAGCGTAGCGGTGGCGGTCACAGCGACAGTGAGCCGATGCACCATCCGCAATTTATCAAGTTCGCCCAGAGCTTCCATGCGCGCGAAGTCAGGACATAGTGCCAGGCTGATGCTGTAGAGGCCCTGGCGAATGACATCAATTATGGACTTGGACAGGGAAAGCACCACCACTGCCACCCCTCCCAATACAGCGGACACCAGCAAAATACTCCCTTGATATGCGATCAAGTTGCCGGCAAGGAGCAACGCGAACAACATGCTCGGATGGACCAGGTTCTTCAGAACCGAGAGCTTCCCTTGCGTAAGCCCTGGAAACAATGCGGGAAAGCGCAAACGTACATCGATCAACACGAACAACAGAGTAAGGCCCACAGTAAGCAGTTGCAGGAGGGCAATAGACAACATTCCTCCGCCAGCGACCAGAACCAACGCCGAGAGCACGACCACAAGGACCTGTTGCGTGTTTGCTATCCATTGCGAGCGCGCCAGATTACCCATGGTCTGATAGATGGCCGTGATCAACCGCATCGGCATACCCCACATCACGTAGGTGGCGAGCAAGATCATGACCAGGGACGCGATAGCGGGCTTTGTGGACCTCAGCCCAATCCAATGTTGAACGGGCAGGAACCAGGCGAGGCCAGCCGCGACGAGCGTGATGCCAGTAGCGAGCACAAGATAAAAGGCCAGCGCGGTATGCTGAACCCGGCGATACTCGGCAAAGTCCTTTTTGGCGTAGGCCTGGGTCAGCCGATTGACTGCCGCCTGCTGCATTCCCACGTCCAGACCGGCCAAATAGCTGACAGCCGCAAAGAGCGTCAAGTACTCCCCATAAAGACTGGCTGACCAGTACCTTAGAAAGAGGGGAACCAACACCAGGGACCCCAGTCGCACAATGGTGTGCCCAAGAACGATGGCGTTAGCGGCATGGAGGACGCGACGAAGCATCAACTATTCCCAACTTTGCCCTTGTCCAGGACAAGGCGCTGTTGCAATCCGGCGGTATTCAGGCGGCCTTCCGCGCAAGCACCGGTGGCTGCGAACGTATCAGCCAGTTTTCCACCAGCCGCTTGCCGGCGTAGATTGAGGGCTGTTCTACCGCGTGGTAGAGCGCAACGGGAAGGGCCATTACAGTTAGTGTGAAAATAATCCACTGGCTTTCGATCGAGAGGAACCCCAACTTCTTGAATGCCAGCCAGCCACAGAAATAATGGCTCAGGTAAAAGCCATAGGAATACTTGGAAATGAGATAACTTGCCCGACGCACAAAAGGATGCCTGAGTTCCACAAAACGAGGCTGGGCCATGCCCAAAAGAAGGCAAATCAACCAGGCAACTTCCATTCTGGTGAATACTGCATACACCGCGGCTGAGCTCCAGAGGAGTAAGAGCCAGCCCCAGAAGGGCCAGCGCTGGCTCGTTTGTTCTGAGAATCTATAGGCGATGATTCCGGCCAGGAAGCAAGGAACATACATCAGGAGATGGCCATGTCCGAGGTACTGCGCTGCCGATATCCCCGTGACCACAAGCGCCCAACCCGCGACCAATATCCAGGGAGACTGAGACTTCCTGGCGTATAAGAATAAGATCGGCAAAAACAAATACATCTGGACTTCAAACGGCAGGCTCCACAGAGGTCCTTCGACGGAATTGGTCCAGGTCAGATTTTGCGTCAGCAGAAAATTGGAAATAATGCCGGCACGGTCGAGATGAGGCCAACTCATTGCCCATGGGTGTCCGGCCAAAGGCAATCGAAAAAGGACAATGACGGCAACCACAAAGATGCTAAGAGGATAAATGCGAAAGAACCTCCGGGCCATGAATATCAAGAAGAGTCTGCTGCGACCATGTTTGCTTACCTGTCTCTCAAGGGAAAACATAAGCACTAGAGTTGTGTGCACGAAGAACGAGAAGAGGCCAAACATGCCCACCGCCTCCAAATCGAAGGCGCCAAGTCTTCTGATTCCAAAAAATGCGAGGGCATGAAAACCAAGCACCATGAAAACGGCGTTGGCGCGCAAAACGTCAAGGTTGGGCGACTCGCCTCCCCATGACCGAGGCGAAGTCACCGCTGCCGGCTGCTGTCGCCGCATGGCGCGTGCAAGTTTTTGCCAGGCCAGGACCGGGACGGCCGCACTGAAGGAGCAGCCAGGAGTACTCTGAGCACGAAAGACAGTCGTCAATAATTGCGGAGAACGTTTCAAGTCCAGTCCCGAAGAAGGGAATTCCCCCTTGCCTGCACAGTTACTTTCGAAACAGCCCGAGCGCTGATGGGCCGGGCAGATTCCGTAGCAACTGGGAAAGGGGCTTTTGATCGGCAGCATTTAATAAGGATGCAAAGAGATTGTTCGTTTTGGGCCGGGTCATCTGCACGGCGTCGCAATTCGCGCAAGCGCCCCCTTGAGGATGCACGATCTTTCGCGCAATTTGCAGCAATCCAGGCTGATAGGCCAGGCTTGCAATCCAGCACCGAAGCAACTTCGCTTCGCGACGGCAGGCAATATGGCCGGGAGCGAAAGAGGAACGGACTGCACGGAACATGGCCAAGTCTGGCTCCGAATCACCGATCGCCGCCACTCCATCCGGCGACAGACCTAACAGGTTGAGCAACCCAAGCAGCCCGGCGCCCTTGTCGGTCTCTTTGGCCACAATGGCTGTGTCCAGGCCGGTGTGATGGGCCCGAAGACGATCAGCCCCCAATCCAGCTAAAAGGTCCTGCACGAGAACCGGGGGAAGTGGACACGTACGTCCATTCTGGTAGGTTACCGCTCGCAGCGAATACTGGTAGTCGTCATTAAGAAATACCCCGGGAATCTGCTGAAGGGCCTTTTTAGCCCGTTCCATCTCCTCGAGAGATTGCGCACTGGCCAGCACGACCTCACGATGATTCACCGCATCCCAGATCACGGCCCCGTATTCCGCAACTCCTCCAGCGAAACCGTAAGAGGCACAATACTGCTTGACCTCCTGCAGGGAACGGGCTGTATTCACCGCAACGCAAAGTCCATGGGCATGGAGCAAAGAAATCGCTTCGATTCCTGCCATGGTGGCACACGGAAAACCGAACACCATCCGGTCCAAAACGCCGTCGATGTCAGTGACCACGAGAGGGGTCCTCCAGCGGACGTCCGCCGGGCGCCGGCACAACCTGCCACATTGTTGGATGGCCTCAGTCACCAGGAAATTCCACGCTGCCGTGTACTGCTGATGGAACTCGTGACGCCGTTGCAACAAGCTCGCGTTCTGCAGTCCCAGTGTCGCCAGGTTCTGCTCCCAAAGGCCAACCAGCAGCTTGTTCAAGAAGAGCCGGTCTTCCACTTTGACGTCGCCACTCTCAGCGATATAGGTCCTGGCGAGGTGTGCCGATTCGCGCTCCGAAAGTCCAAAATGGAAGATGGCGCCGGCGAGATCGTACGCAGGATCGGTCATCCCCAACTCGTTCTTCCCCTGGGCATGATGTTCAAAATCCGTCTTCAGAATCCTGTATCCCTCGACAATCCATTCTTCGCGAGACATTTTACTGTCGGTCATCACGGAAATCGGACACCCCTGGTCTGCCAGCTGGCGCTGGATAAGCGGCCGATCAAGCGCAGCCACAATCCTCGAGTTGTACGCGCGGCTCAAGGAGCCGGACAACATTGCAAACCCTTTGTGGCGGCCTTCTCGGGCTAACTCTGGCGTGGGATCCTGGCCGAGCTGAAGTCTGCGGGCGCGAGCAGCGACGTAGCGAGCAAGAAACTCGACTACCGGCTCACGATTTTGAGCCATTGCCTCACTGACGCTCGTTGCTCCTGAAATCCACTCCGTATAAAGAATCCCGTCGCGCAAGCCCAACACCTGCGGAACAAGTCCGTGCAGCTCCTGGGCCGCAAGGAAGGCGTGGTAGCTTAGCCATCCCCAACCCACACTCTTGGCGAGCACATGGCGGGTCTCGCTTTTGCCGTCAGCCTTCTTCAAAAGCACCTTATAGACTCGTTTCAGACGGACATCGACGCGCTCCGGAGGCTCCTCCTGCCATTGCGGGTTGAGCTCGCGATCGGCCACAACCCGGGCCTCGGGATACCCATGGGTTTTGAAGTATGTGCCCAGGTGGTCTTCGATTGCGGCTGATTCAAGCAGCCGGTGTTTGAAGCGCTCAGTCGGTTCGAGGGTAATCGTATTGATTCTCGGAATGGACTGTAAAATGGACGACTCTTTCCATTTTGGGAAAGCCGGCTCGGCGGGATTCAGGACGGTCACATCTTCATCAGCGAACCCTAGTTGCCGAAGGAGTTCAATGATCTGGGCAAGCGTTTGCCCGGAATGAATTGACTCATCCACAATGACGATCCGTGCGTTCTCGTGCGAAGCTCGGAGTAAGGCACGTTTTTCTCGCGTTGTCAGGCCCTTGCTGGGCCGAACGGCAACCCAGCCCGTGTCACGCATTTGTCTGCTCAAGAAGGCAGCCAGCAACGGAGCCAAAAAGGATCCCGCCGTACGCAGGCCCAGAATCATCACAGGCCGGCGGTCGTTGGGCAAGGAACCAACAAGTTTCCGTCCGAGTTCAAGACAGTCATGGGGCGTAAAGTCCCGCGAGCGAAAGAATGCCGGAATCCTGATGCGACACTTTCCCACAGCCTTCGGTACTCCGGAGCGCAGAAGGTCTGCTAATCGACTGCGCTCTTGAAGCAGTATTGGTCTATCTGGCACACCGGCAACAAAGCAGTGCCGCAAGAATCTGGTGAGTGCGATCCTCCATGCTTCTTTCCAGCGGTACAACGTGGACAACCGGTTTTCTCGGATTCTGCCCGTGATATCCACGAGCGCTTTCAAGGTACGGACTCCGGGCCTGGCAAACGGCAGGGCCCGCTCCAGTCTTGAGAAATCGTAGGTGTTGCCAAGCAGATAGTCGTCGAGGGTATCCGTAATGCTGCAGGAAAGCAGGAAGATGTTGGTAATGACCTCAGACTGCTGCCAGCCTCCCGGCACCTGATCTATTTTGGCCAGCTCTTCCGAAAGGTGACTCACGACGTCACCTAGAACAGGACAGGCGTCCAGACTCCACCGATACCGGTTGTAGAAATCGGCTTCCTCCGGTACCGCAATATGCGCCAGGAGTTTATAAGAGCCCCGCTCAGTCTCAGCTGCACGGCCAACGACATTCTTTCGAACGTCCGCCTCCGCACTCTCTGCCGCAGATGCAAGCTTGCACCCGAGATTCAACACCGCTGCAGTGACTGTGTCCCGGTCCACCCTTGGCTTCACGACGGATTCAGCGAACTCCTCAATTCTGTAATCATCTGTTCTCATAAGTCTCTCCCCTGCCGGGCATTTGTTCCAACCTGCACCACTGGCGCAGGCCGAAGTAGTTGACATGAAGCGGCCGCTTCAGCGCCAGTTGCCAGACCATGTCTGACTGTCGGGAGATGCTGCATCGACTCGATTCGACGACACACGGTTTTCAAGAGGTGTTCTTGATCGTCGATGGAGCTAAAAGTGTGATCGGCCCCGTGAATTACGTCCAGCACCACTTCCCCGCTTGCGCACAACCGTTTGAGTACCTGCCCCCCTGCCTCCCGCAGGTCCTGTAGCCGCGGATCTCCGCCGGAGCAAACAAAGACCAGGGGCACTCTCCGCGCAGCCACACGACCCAGCGACGTTTCAAGATGAGTCGGTTCGCGCAGCTCGTTCTTCTTGAAGGCAAGGCGGCGTCTGACCTCAAACCACAGGACCCGGGTGAGTTGCCCGTAGTCAGTCTTCCCCGTCAGAAGTTTGCGCCAGCTTGTCAGGTTGAACAGCGCGCAACTCCAGTAGTAATGCGCTGCCTTGCGCGTGGAAACGTCAGGCGGAGCAACCGCATGGTCATCGTCGGCTGTTTGAAAATTAATCAGTACGGCCCCAGTCACTCGTGGGTCGCAGCAAGCCGTCGCCAGAGACGCAAACGCTCCTGAGCACCCCCCCAGGAACAGGACCCGCTCAATGCCTCTCGTGGCCTTCAAGAATTCAATGGCCTCCTGCGCCTCGGCCACAGCACTCTTTTCGAAACTGAGATGGTCATGACGTACTGCGCTGTCGCCGATGCCTGAGAAATCAAAGCGCAGAGCCACGAACCCCATGGCCGCCAGTGCTCGCGCCATCTTCACGTAAATGCGTCCAGGACCAACACGATGTACGATTCCGGCATTAAGCAGGACCACCGCCGTCCGAGTGCGCAGGTCGCCCCTGATTGCCGGTTCAGTGACAATTCCCGCCAACGACTGTCTTGGACCAAAGAGGACTGCTTCTTCCGTCATGAGTGAATTTCACTGCTCCAGGAAACTACGGCTTGCAGAACTTGCGCTGGTACCAGCAGGCTGCCGTCAACCGTAGGCCGCCAGATCTCAGGCGCCTCCAGAGAACGACGTTCGAGGTGAGTCGCACACAAATCGAGCTGGTCCTGCGAACAGTCGCCACCGCGTGAAAGATCGCTTTGCATTACGAGCATGTTCTTCGCAAAGCCACCAGCGATAGTCCTGAGGCTGATACTCTCAACCTCCGAGATGAGGCAACGAGGCCACTGGAATCCGAGAATTTCAACTCCGTCCCTGACTTTCTCAGTGCGCCGTCGTTTGGCGCGAAAGCGCAGCATTTCTTTCTCCAATAGACAGAGGTCCGCGAAGTATTTTCCGCCCTCCACGACGGGGTCCCAGAGAACCATACTTTCCACATCTCGCCGTTGCGCGGCAGCTAGAACCGCCAGAGCCGCTCCAAGTCGAAGGCCGACCAGGCAGACTCTGAAAACGCCGGCGCGTCGTCTTAGCTCCGCAATGGCCGCAGAAATATCCTTCAACCACTGCGCTACACTCGAGTCCTCAGTGTTTCCAGAGGAATCGCCACACCCGTAGTAGTCGAACCGCAGGACCGGAAACCCAGCTTCAGAAAAACGGTTCGCGAGTTGGCGCAAGGCACGATGCGAGTTGACGTATTCGTGTCCTACCGGCTGACAGATTAAGACGCCGACCTGACGCCGCCGATTCGCTGGCGGCTCATGGTAGCAACCAAAGAGAGGCTTATCGGAAAGTCGGAAGTAAAAAGGCAATGTTTTCTGAATCGAATTCATTGGCATTGCAGCCTCTCTCTGCAGTTTGCCGCGAACTGTCCCAGAGTTTGAAAGGCGAGTTCCTTCGGTTTCATGCGCAGTCCGGTTTCTTTCTCCAACCTGGCAACCATTTGGGTGGCCAGCAACGAGTGGCCTCCCAAATCGAAGAAATTATCGTAAAGGCTCACCTGCTGTACCCTGAGCAGGTCGCTCCAGATTGCCGCCAAGCGTTGTTCGATTGGGTCCTGGGGCTCCGCGGAAGGACATCGCTCGGCTTCCTTCATTACGTCAGGCGCGGGAAGTGCGAGTCTATTCAGTTTTCCGTTTGGAGTCAGAGGAAAACTGTCCAGCGCGACAAGGGTTGGGACCATATAGCCGGGCAGCCTTGCTTTCAGAAAGCCGGGAACATCAGCCACCGCGGGGGCCTGTTCCTCCATGATCCTGAGATACGCCACCAGGCGCAGATCGCCGGGAGTATCTTCACGAACAATAACGCAAGCATCTCTGACAGCCGGATGTGTGCGCAGTACAGATTCAATCTCCCCGAGTTCCACGCGGAATCCCCGGACCTTTACCTGATTGTCCACGCGACCCAGACACTCAATGTTGCCGTCCGGCCGGTACCGTGCGAGATCACCCGTCTTGTAAAGTCGCGTCCCGGGCCGATCGCTGAATGGATTGGCAATGAACCTTTCAGCCTCCAAACCAGGGCGGTTCAAGTAACCACGAGCCAAACCATCACCGCCGATATAGAGTTCTCCAGTTACACCACTCGGTAGCGGCTGAAGCGTCCCGTCAAGCACGTAGATTTCCGTGTTGTCGATTGGCCGTCCGATGAGCACCGGGTCCTCGACAGACGCAACATGGTGCACGGCGGACCAGACTGTCGTTTCCGTAGGACCATACATGTTCCAGACGGAACCAACCCTGGCCAGCAGGCGCGCCGCCAATTCTCTCGGCATCGCCTCGCCGCCACAAAGAACCTTCAGGTCCGTTTTTCCTGGCCATCCCGACTCCAGCAACAGCATCCAGGTAGATGGCGTCGCCTGCATCACCGTGATCTGGAAATCTTCAAGCATCTTTAATAGTTGATATCCATCGGAGGCTGCTTCGCGGCTGGCGAGTACACATCTCGCCCCTGATGTGAGCGGTAAGTAAAGCTCAAGGGCAGCAATATCAAACGATATCGTGGTGACCGCGAGCAGCCGGTCTTCCTTATTGAGACCTGGCCGGTGCTGCATAGATTTCAACAGATTGACCAGTGCGCCATGAGAAATCTGGACCCCCTTAGGCTGGCCGGTTGATCCAGAAGTGTAGATCACATACGCCAGGTTCTCCGCTCGAACCTCAACTGTCAGGTCCTCTTTGCCCTCCAGAGAGATCGTCGCCCACTGTTGATCAACACAAATCAGTTTTTCACCAAATGCAGGAAGGCCTGAGCGTGAAAGGCTGTCGCAAACGATATACCGGAGTCCGGAATCAGCAATCATGAACTCAAGGCGTGCCTTCGGATAGGCTGGATCGAGCGGAACGTACGCTCCTCCAGCCTTCATGATGCCCAGCAAAACGACCATCATATCGAGCGATCGGTCCATGCAGACGCCAACCATGACTTCCGCCCCCACACCCAGTTTGCGAAGATGTCGCGCCAGTTGGTTGGCGCGGGCATTCAGCTCGGTGTAGCTCAGCGACTCGTGCTCGCACTCCACTGCGACGTGAGCTGGAGTGTCTTTCACTTGTGCCTCAATGAGTCGATGCAGGCACGTGCCTTTCGACCGGTTGACTCTGGTATCGTTCCATTCGATCAGGACCTGGTCTCGTTCAGTAGCGCTGAGCAGCGGCAGGTCCGCGATACGCCGCTCCGGATTTGCCGCCGCAGCCGCCAGCAACATCTGCCAGTGTCCAACCATTCTCTGGATCGTTCCGCGATCGAACAGGTCGGGATTGTAAGTAATGGGGCCGAAAATGCAATCGTCGCGGTTGTCCACCACAATCATCAGGTCAAGCTTCGAACCGCCGTTACAGATTTCCTCCGTTGCGAGGTCCCATCCCTGAGGAAGCCTGGGTAGCTTGGGCTGTTGCGAAAGCGCTACTTGAAATAAAGGATTACGGCTGGGATCGGGTCTGTAGTGGATCTCTCGCAACACTTCGGCGAACGGCACCTCCTCATGGGCGAGTGCATCCAGAACCACGCTCCGGACACGGGTTTGCACTTCACGAAACGTCGGATTGCCGGAGAGATTGATGCGTAACGGCAGTGGATTCACGAAATAACCCAATAGCGTCTCAAGTTGGGTCAATTTACGGCCTGCGGTAAAACTACCTAAGACCATGTCATCCTGGCCTGTATAGCGATGAAGCAGCGTTGCCAGTCCAGCCAGCAGAATCATGTAGACGGAACTGCCCTGCTGCCGGCTGAAATTGTTGAGTTGTTCGACGAGACTCGGGTTTAGCCTGAACCTCTCAATTGCCCCTCGATGGCTTTCAATCGCAGGCCGCTGTCGGTCGTTCGGCCACTCAAGCACCGGGAGATCACCGGCCAATTGCTTGCGCCAATAAGGCATGTGTCTCGACCAGCTTTCGGCGCTCCGAAGGTTTCTCTGCCAGTCGGCGAAATCGCCATATTGCAGGCCAGGTTCCGGCAAGGGTGATGACTTGCCGGCAGCAAACGCGTCATACAGACTCACCAGTTCCGGAAGGAACACACGGTAAACGGTGACCGCATCGAAAACGATCTGATGAATTGTCATGTAGAGACGATGCTGTTCATCGTCCATCCGGACCAGTAGGGCGCGGACCAGCGGTCCCGTTTTCAAATCGAAGGGCTGGCGCGCATCGCTCGTTGCCAGCCGGTCTGCTTCAGCCGCTCGGTCGCCGGCTGGCAGCCCGCATAGATCTTCTACGCGGAGGGGAAATCCGGCCGGCGCCGGATGGACGAACTGCGCTGGCTCGCCAGCCCTGGCCTCAAAAGTCGTGCGCCAGATCTCATGGCGGCGGGTGATCTCCAGCAAACACTGCTCCAGTACAGCCGCATCCAGAGGGCCTTGTCGATGAATGGTTACGGTCTCGTTGTAGAACGGGATGTCGCCCGTCATTTGGCAATGAAGCCAGACTTGCTGCTGTGCAAAAGACAATGGTGCCGCTTCTGCCGGACGAAGACCGCCTGCAATGACAGCGCCTTCCGACTCTTCTTCCCGCCCAGCGAGATATTGTTGAAGAAGCCGCAGCTTGGTTGCGGAAAGGGCTCCGGTGTCCGAGGGCTCTGTATTCCCAATTTGTTGGACTGCTATTTTGTTCACAGTTAATACTCGATAATGTAAGACGCTCCGTCTGTCAGGTCCGGCTGGAAGGCAGGACCACTTGTGACAGACGCTTGAATGGATGTGCACACATGAATTCCAGCACCCGCTGGTAATCATTCAGCATGCGAGTGATGGTCTCCGTATCAAACAGGTCAGGATTGTATTGAACGCGGACCGCGATCCCCGCCGGTTGGCTAATGAATGCGATGTACAACTCCCAAGGCGCACCGCCGCTGTCCGCATCCATTGAGGTCACGCTCCAACCCAAATCCAACGATGGCATCGGCGGCTGAAGGGACATCGCCACGGTAAAGAATGGATGGCGCACAGGATCGACGTTTGGTTGCATTTGCCGTGCCAGCCACTCCAAAGGTATATCGTCGTTGGAGAGGGCTTCGAGCGTCAGCTCCTGAGTATGCCGCAGGAGACCGCGGAAGCTTGGATCGCCCGACAGATCGAATCGGAGCGCGACCGGGTTGAGAAAATAACCCAGTAGCTTCTCAACCTCGAATCGCTTTCGACCCGCAGGAGAAGGTGTACCTATGATGATATCTTCCTGCTGTGTGTAGCGATGCAGCAGCGTCGCCAAGCCCGCTGCTAGAGTCGTAAAGAGAGTGGTACCGTCCCTCTGGCTCAGTTCCTTCAGCTTTTCACTAACGCTCTTCGGGAGCGCAAAACGCCGGATTGCGCCTCGAAATTTTGACGCCCAGTGCAGTGGGATGCTGGCTGGCCAATTGAGAACCGGCAGCTTACCCCCAAGCTGCTGTTTCCAATAGGCAAGCTGCTTGGCCTGCTCTTCTCCTTGCAGCCACTGGCGTTGCCAGTAAGCGTAGTCTCCAAACTGCACTGCCAAATGCGGAAGAATGGAAGCCTGCCCCGAAGAAAAAGCCTTGTACAAGATCGCCAATTCCGACGGGAACACTTGGTATGCCGAAACTCCGTCAACAATGCTCAAGTGCGCGCACAAAGAAAGGCGAAACTCGAAATCCCCCATCCGGATCAGTCTGAACCGCAGCAGCGGGCCTTGTTTTAGATCGAACGGCTGACGAACGATCTCACTGATTACCCGTTGTGCTTCTGCTTCACGTCTGTCACTGGGAAGACTTCTAAGATCGAGCAACGGCAGGCGAATCCTGTCCGGGGCAGGATGGATGATCTGAACAGGCTGGCCGTTTCTTGTGTCATAGGTCGTTCGCCATATTTCATGTCGACGAATGATTTCCGTCACGCTGCGTTCCAGCGCCGGTATCTCAAGCGATCCCGGCATGCGGACGGTGATGCACTCGTTGTAAAGGGCCGGGATGCCGGGCGTTGTTCTCTCGCGAAGCCACAGCTGCTCCTGGGACAAAGACAGAGGCACTGGTTCGCCAGAAGGCCGTGGAGGGATGACCGTCCCTTCGTCCAAGGCCTTGGTGCGGCTCTGGCTGAGGTATTGCTCCAGAAGCTTGCGCTTAGCTTCGGAGAGAGGCATGGCCTCCGGTGTAATGCGCACACTCTTGGTCATGTAGGAAATCATCCGTTCGAATGTGAACCAGCCGACGGCACTGCTGCATCAAAGCCGATCGGTAAAGCGGTTAAGCCCCGCAATCCCAGGTTTGTCCGCCAAGTCAGCGGCTTGGGACCCAGCGTCCAATTGGGCAGCCGTCGCAACATCAGTTCAAAGGCAGTCTGACCCTCGATCCGGGCGAGGGCCGCGCCGAAGCAAAAGTGGGCTGCCCAACCGAAAGCTAGATGCCGGTTATCGGTCCGGGTAATATCGAGACGATCAGGATCGGGAAACCTCTCGGGATCCCGGTTGCCCGCTGCCATCACCGCGATCACCGCCTGGCGTTTGCGGATTCGTTTTTCACCGAGGACCGTGTCTTCCGGGGCCAGCCGGGCCGTGTGCTGGCTCGGACTCTCATAACGCAGCAGCTCTTCGACTGCGGACGGAATCAACGAGAGATCGGTACGGAGCTTCTCCAGTTGTTCAGGATTTCGCAACAGAGAGAGCACCCCATTCCCAATTAAGTTCGTTGTGGTCTCCTGGCCGCCTACCATAGTAACGATGCAGTTGGCGATCACTTCTTCCTCGCTGAGGCGATCACCCTCTATTTCTGCATTCATCAAAGAGCTTATGAGACCCGCTCGCGGGCAAAGCCGCTGCTCGCGCATGGCCGAGCGGAAGTAATCAGTCATCTCCTGGACGCTCTTTAGAATCCGCGGAGCCCGTTCGGCATTATGCTGAAAATTGCCCAGCATCTCGGCAAAGTCCTGCGACCACAGTTTCAGCTGTTGATGATCTGCCACCGGAACACCAAGCATTTCTGCGGTCACGATGCACGGCAGAGGTTCCGCCAGATCGCCAATCACGTCCATGCGTCCGGTCGCGAGCACTTTATCAAGCAAGCTGTTGGTAATGTCTCGTATGTGCCCGCGCAGGACTTCCACTCTGGCGGGGGTGAACGCATGCGCGGCGAGACTGCGCATGCGGGTATGTGACGGCGGGTCAAGAAACAGCATTTGCTTCACCATGACCTGCGCGATGGGGTTGAGGGACTCAAGACCCATGGCCGTGAGCTGCTCCGGCGTAGGAGTCCGCTCCGCCGAATAGTGATGCAGGACCGTGACTACATCCTTATAGCGCGTCACAATCCAGGCATGCAGAAACGGGTCCCAGTGCACAGGGTCCTGGCTTCGCAGGCGATGGAACAGAGGGTAGGGATTAGCAAGGACTTCGGGGTCGAGCAATTGATAAAGGCTCAACACCTCATCCGCACTCGTTGGAAGTTGTGCTGTCGTCATTTTGCGGCCTGCACTTCGTTTGCCACGGTAGCCTCAAGAAGCCGTTGCGCTTCGACTTCACTCATTGCTTCCAGTTTTGCCAAGAGCAGGGCCTCTACTTGCGCCGAGAGCGCTGAAATTGTCGGCGCATCAAACAGGCTGCGAAGAGTGAGGTCCACGCCAAAGGCGCCCCTCACCCTGGCGATCAGTTGTGTACCCAAGAGAGAATGGCCGCCGAGGAAGAAGAAGTTATCTTCCATGCTGACTTGGTCCAGTCCGAGGAGCGGCGCCAGTATGCCCGCGATTCGTTCCTCGACCGGAGTGCGCGGCGCTACGAACGCGTTGTCGCGGAGCGTATTGTCCGAACTGGGCGGCGGCAGGGCGGAACGATCCACTTTGCCGCTCGCATTCAGTGGCAGGGCCTGCAATGGCACGAACGTTGCCGGAACCATGTACTCCGGCAGGCGCGCCGCAAGGAAATTCCGCAATTCCACGTGCGTCACCTGGGCTTTCGCGCTGGATACGAAGTATGCGACCAAACGCCTGTCACCTGGAGTGACTTCACGAGCTACAACCACGCTGGCCTGCACGTCCGGGTGCTCATCCAGGGCTTTGACGATCTCTGCCGGTTCGATGCGATATCCGCGTATCTTGATTTGTTCGTCAACTCGTCCCAAAAATGAGATCTGACCGTCTGCCAGCCAGCACGCCAGATCGCCGGTCTTGTAGATGCGTGAGTTGGGATCAGAATTGAAAGGATCCGTAATGAACCGCTCGCGCGTCAGGTCCGGCTGATTGCGGTAACCCCGGGCCACGCCGGCGCCCCCGATGTAAATCTGTCCCGGCTCGCCGGTCGGAACTTGCTTAAGACCTTCATCGAGGATGTAGATCTGGACATTGTCAATTGGGTGACCGATGCTCGGCAATTGGTCCGTGTGTTCGAAAGAATGCACCCGGCCCGAAGTTGCTACGACCGTGCACTCTGTAGGTCCATAGTTGTTGACCAATTGAAACCGCAGGCTCCGTGGCGGATAGTGGTGGAGAGTGTCCGCCCCGGTAAGCATGACACGCAGCGCTGCGCTGCGTGGCCACTCGAGTGTCATCGCCCGCTCGGCGAGAGGAGTGGCAAGAAAGCCGATCGTGATCCCTTGGGAGACAAGCCAATCGCGAACAGCTTCTGGTTCATTCGTAGCCAGTTGAGACGGCAAATGGATGCTCGCACCGGCTGCAAGATAAGGCCAGATCTCCCAGACAGCAGCATCGAAGCCCAGGGCAGCTAGCTGGCTTGCTCTGTCCTTTGCAGTCACTTGAAACGCCCTCTGGTGCCAAAGGGCCAGATTGAGCAGGCTTTGGTGCGTGATTTCAACGCCCTTGGGCTGTCCAGTTGACCCCGATGTATAGATAACGTAGGCGAGATTGCTTTTCGCTGGAGCTCTGGATATCGCCGGCTTGGTGGATGGTCCCGCCTCTGCGCGACCCTCTGGATCAACAATAACAACGCGGTCCGTGTCCACAGAGAAAGCGTTCAACATGCATTTGCCAGTCACCAACACTGAGGGCCGGGCGTCCTTCCAAATGAACTCCAGGCGCTCCGCCGGATAGCTTGGGTCCAGTGGCAAATATGCGCCGCCTGCTTTCAGAACAGCGAGCGCAGCCACAATCATTCCTGGAGAACGATTCAGGTAGACCGCCACAAGTACATCCGGCCCCACTCCGAATGACTGCAGGAGATGAGCCAACGCAGTCGCGCGCTCGTCCAGTTCCTGGTAGTTGAGTGTTGTTTCCCCCTGGGTCACGGCCAGCGCTCCAGGCGCTGCCGTGGCATGCGCGGCAATCAACTGGTGAACACAGAGATTTTCCCGGCTATCGCTTTCGGAGCAATTCTGCGATCCGGAGCGCTCGTACTCCTCTTCTGTCGCGAAAGACTTGTTCGCCAAAAGGCCTGTTGAAGTGTCGATCATAGGGATTCCCTCCTCGTTAAAAATCTGTGCAACATGTTGTTGAGCTATCAGGAAGTCCACGTGGGCGGAACGTATTTCAGGGAGATTTTCAGTTCAGATGACAAATCAAACAACTGAAGATAAATCCATCTTCGCAATGGCAGTAGACTGGGCCCAAGGAATCCGGCACGAACCCTGGCAGCTTCAAATCCGTGAATTTCGCCTGGAAACAGCGTTGCTCTCCCACCCAGAACAGTTCGACCTGTTTGAAATCAATGTAGCTCTGGTAAAGCGGATATAAGGCCTTGTATATGGCCTCCTTTGCCGAGAAGACCATTAATAGGCGTTCCCGAAAGTCTCCCTCTTCAACCCATTGAAGTTCGTCATCGCTGCAAATCAAATTCTTGATGTCGATCTCTCTTAGCCTGTCAACGCTTTCCAAGTCAATGCCAACCACAAGATCGCGGGATCCCTTGGCGACGACCGCTACACTCCAGGGATAACAATGGCTGATGGACCCAGCAACGCTTTCTGGCCACAACGGTTGACCGCCTCTTCCACGCGACACCGCCGGACCACTTTGAAATCCAATCTGCCGTAAAGCCAGGTAAGCAGCCTCGCGCCCGAGAGCGAACTTCAGCTTCTGCCTTTGCGAGGCGCGAGGAAATTCGAGGTGTTCTTCCCCTGGATAACCCGAGCAATTTGTCCGCGTGGTGGCGAAGCAGACAGCCGAGGCAAACCGCTCAGTCAGGTGGAGTGAGCCGGCTGCCGAGGTCATCGTATGCTTGACCACCGACTCCACCAGCTTGGGCCCGTTCGGTGTAATGGCTATGTTTTCCACGGCCAGGCGTTTAATCTCCCGATTAATTGAAACGATGAAATCGATGGATGAGCAGGGTCCCCATTGAGCTCGCTACTAAGGATCATTGGACGTGAACGGGAGAAAACGTCCAGCGCATGCCGCATCGGTCGTCATTGTCGATAAATGGGTCGCTGGCCACCACTTCGGCACCCTGTGTATCCAACGCAAACGCCATCTCCCGCAAGTCCAGTCTTGCAATGGCCTGCCTAACCTTGGCTTGAAAGCGCTCTTCACAGAACAGCAGCAGGAAACCGCCGCCGCCCGCACCAGTAATCTTGCCTCCCATTGCCCCATGTTTGCGAGCGAGAGTATAGGCCTCGTCAATGAGCGGATTAGAGATCTTCGAAGAGATCTTCTTCTTCGCTTCCCAGCCTTCATGGAGGAGTTCGCCAAATGCAAGAAGATCGCCTTTCATGAGGGCCCGGCGCAAGTGATCCGCGAGCCCGCGGATTTGGTGCAACGATTCGATCGTGGCGCCGGTTTCCTGCTTCGCGGACGCTTCTTGCGCCTGCAGAAGTTCCCAGGAGCTACGGGACACACCGGTGAAAAACAACATCAAATTGCGCTCGAATTCAATGCGGTAGTCCCGACGCGGCATGACAGGCTCCACAAAAACGCTGCCGTCGGGGTTGAACGTAATGAAATTGAGCCCGCCGAACGCCGCGGCGTATTCGTCCTGTTTCCCTACGGGCTTCCCCAGCAGGTTGCGCGCGATATGAAAGGACCTCTCGGCCAACTCATATTTCGAGAATGGAAGGTCAAGATAGGTTGCAAGAGCTTTCAGTACGCCTACGCATACACTGGCGGACGAACCCAGCCCAGTACCGGCAACGATCTCAGAGGCCAGGAACAGGTCAACGGAGATGTCGCATCCCAGTTCCTTTATCACGGCCAGGGGAATGCCCAACTCACTGCGGGACGTGTCCATACGAGAGATATCCTGCCAGGTCTCCATGATCCGCAAGTC